>TARA_R110001599_G_scaffold353759_1_pt1 | contig 126959 bp, 97 predicted proteins | sample TARA_R110001599 | Tara Oceans TARA_R110001599 (sample SAMEA4398360) | marine metagenome | biome: Polar Biome; feature: [MES] marine water layer (ENVO:01000295) within the mesopelagic zone...; material: water (ENVO:00002006), including particulate matter (ENVO:01000060) such... | reverse complement strand
ATTCAGTTTAATGAATGCCGGTGTCCCCCGTTAATGATGAAGAGCCTAATATAATCACCCATCGACCGCTGATACATATGATGCCCCCCAGCCGCAATTACCACATATTGTCGACCGCCTCGCTGGTAGGTCATTGGCGATGCAGTCGCATCGACGGGCAAGGTGTGTTGCCATAGTATTTCACCGCTGTCAGCTGAAAACGCTCGGAAGCGCCGATCCATCGTTGCACCGATAAACACCAGGTTGCCCGCCGTCATTAGCGCGCCACCCAAATTCGGTGTGCCCCAATTAATGTCGAAGGGCAGCGGCAGGGGCGCCATCTCATGAACTGACCCCAAGGGCTTTTGCCACAGCACTTCGCCCTTGGCTAAATCGATCGCCATTAATTTTCCCCACGGCGGTTCACTACAGGGAATTCCCAGTGGCGACAGCAGACTCTCAACCACCACGGTATAGGGCGTGCCTGCCATGGTAATACGCATGGTTTTACCTGCGGGCGGTAAATGCTCTCCCGTTTCGGCGCTGCTAGTGGGTTTTAAATATCCTACAAACGGCGCGGTATTTACATTAATTACCAGTTGCTGGCGTTCCGGCCAAAATACCCCGCCGCCCCAATTCGCACCACCAAGACTACCTGGCAGCATTAGCGTGGGGCTCTCGGTCAATGCGGTAAACAAGCCCTGATTATTCAAACCCGCAATTTTTTCCGCGCAGGCACCGCGATCCCAAGGCGTCAACCCCCAAGCGCTTTCGGCATTTAAATTGTGACTCAATAATAAGGGCAGTTCAGTGGACACTGGCTGAGTAGGTGACAAATGTTCACCCACCACCGCCAACTGAGGCACAGGCTTTTCAAGAATGGGGAATAATGGCTCACCGGTCTCCCGATGAAACACAAAAACAAAACCCTGCTTAGTTAGCTGCACAACCGCAGGAATCGATTTGCCACTGCGTTGTAAATCGATCAACATCGGCTGCGCTGGGGTGTCGTAATCCCAAACATCGTGATGCACAAACTGAAAATTCCACACCATTTCGCCGGTGCTACCGCGCAATACTACCAGCGAGTTCGCATAGCGATTATCGCCAGGGCGAAGCGCGCCGTAATAATCTGGCGATGGCGCGCCGGTAGGAATAAAGACCAGATCCCGCCCTTCATCCACCGATAATGGCGCCCAGGCGTTTGCGCCACCAGAGGCAGCAACGGCATCGACAGGCCACTGCCCGGCGTTCGGCGCGGTTGCATCTAAAGGGATGGGTTCAAATTGCCAGCGCAGCGCTCCGCTGCGAGCGTCAAAAGCCTTTACCGTGCCGCGCGGGGTGTGGGCGCGAACAAAATCCACCACCGCCGACCCCACAATGATGGTGTTATTTATCACCACCGGTGGCGACACGCTACCGATATCACCGGGAACAAAACCCTCTTCATCGGTATACAGTTTTACCGTGCCCTTATTACCAAAGCCTGCACACAATTTGCCATTGCGAGCATCGAGGGCAATCAAACGGCGATCATGGGTTGCGGTGAATATACGCTGACCGCACAGTTCACCATCATTAGCAGAATCGGCCCACCAACTCACGCCACGACACTTAAACGGGCGATCACCGGCCAGCGAGATTTTAGGATCAAATCGCCAGCGTTCAACGCCGGTTTCTGGATTAAGAGCGATTACCTGATTGAACGCTGTGCAGAACACCAAATGCCCACCCGCAGCCTCTGGCAATAATATCGGCGTGGTTTCTAAGGCGCTGCGCGGTAACTGCTCGGCAAATGTCTCCGCCTCGCCGCTACGATACTGCCAGGCCACTGCCAAGCCCTCAACATTGTCGCTACTAATTTGCTGATGCGCCGAGAAACCTGAGCCCCCTTGATCGCCCCGATAATAAGACCAGTCCTGCGCAGCTACTGGCAAAATAACTGCGCAGGCGCCCAGCAGCAGTATCGCGCGCGGTATTTTCATTGCGGGTAAGGCGTAATGTGAATCAAGGTAGGCTGAGCATCTTCTATTTGCCAGCTTGGAAAATGCGAGTTCGAGGTATATACCGAGCCGTCTTCAGCGATTTCAATATCTCGTGTAAATGTGCGACGGCGCGGCATGGGGTAAACCTGCCAAGTCTCAGTCGCAATATCAAAGCGCATAACTGTGTCTGACTGATTACCGTTAACCCACACTACGCTGCGCGCCCTATCCACATTCAATGCATAGGGAAATTCGCTAACAACGGGTAAATCATATTCCTTTAGAATTTTAGTTTGCGGGTCGTACATAACTAACAAACCAGCCTGAAACGCCACCATCCACACGCGGTTCTCGGCATCTACCCGCAGGCGGCGCGGACCAATCACTTCAATATCAATTACCGTGACTTCGCCCGTTTCAGGATCGATATAACCGAAATCATTGGCATATAGCCGCGCAAACCAGACCCGTCCGTTTGGCGCGACATCGATACCGTACGGCATAGGCAGCCCGCTAGACTCACGATCGACTGAGGGCATAGGACGCGTCTCTGGGTCCAGCCAAAATATTAGCGGCAGAAGCTTAATGGTCAGCCACTCTTTAATATTGCGAGCGGGGATATCGAAATAGCTAAATACCTTTTTTTGACGATCCCACATCGCTACTTGGGACGACAGCGCGAGGGTAAACCACACTCGGTCTTGCTCGTCGGTACGAATAGTATGGGGATAAAAGCCCCGAGTCATTTCGTGACGGGTAAAGGTTTTGGTCTGGGGGTCAAATTCCAACAAGGCTCGCTGCATCGACGGCGTGATAAAAATATGGCCATCTTTAGGCGACACGGCAAATGAGTGCACCCCCATATAATTATTAATTTTGCCGTAAGCTTTGAAGCGATTTCCTAAGAATCCGCCAAGCTTGTCGTCGGGCTCATGGGGCACTGTGTAAACCGTGTATACACCCGTTTTGGGATTCACTTCATAAATGCGGTCTTGAAGATTATCGCCAACGTACACCATGCCATTGGGATGCAGAATAAAGTCATGCATTTGAGAGAAACCGTCACCAATCGGCCACTCGGTATAACTCGCTCCAGCCAGGGCCGAATCCCAGGGCCGGGGCTCTGGCACCGTTTCATAGCTCGCGTTTAAACTGTGGTAACTCGCGGCCAAACCCTCCGCCAAAGGCTGGCGCAAGTCACCAGCAATACGTGCACCATAACCACCCATGCGATCAATAACGGCCAACCACTCTTCAGCGCTGCGTTCAACCCGCATAAACGGCGAGGCCTGTTGATGGCAAAACGCACAATTTAAGGCGAAATGTTGTCGTAAGGCCTCGCCACCACCGATATCAAGCTGAGACAGCCACACATTCGACGGCTTTTGTTCTGCCAGCACTCGGCGATCCTGCTCACGCTCCATCTGCACCGTCAGGCCTTCACCCAAAGACAACTGTGCAGCGACCGCTGCCGCGCGCAAGCTAACATCTTTAAAGCCTGGCTTGCGAAAGCGATAATCATAGGCAATGCCAGTATCAGGAAAATTTAGCATGCCATTGGCATCGCTAAAGCGGGTATTTTCGACAGCAGACTGATTACTGACACCGTCGGCGGGATAACCCTCATCAGCCAAGATCAGCTTTGGCTTTTGCGCCAATACCCGGGTAACCATTACCGTAGCCAATCCTTCGCCAGAGTCATCAGTCACTATCAGGTCCTTCGCCAGCGCTTGTCCCGCCACCACCATGCACAGCCCTGCCCACAAGATTTTATTCATTACTGCTCGCATTACACTATCCTATTATTGTTTTTGTACGCAGCGCCGCATAAACCGGCGCAAATCAAAAAGTGCGTCTAATAATTTAAACGCAGAGTCATACCGACGCTGCGAGGGTCGCCCAAAAAGGTTTGATAAGAGCCCTCCGGCGAGCCAACATTGGCATCGAGTACCGCGTGGAACGTGGCCGGACCGATAGCCGAGGCATACTGCTCATCTGTTAAATTCTTCACCCACAAGGCGACATCGACATTGGCGCTGCGCCAACCGAGCCGAGCATCAAAAACGCCGTAGGCTGGCTCCTCGTGACGGGGATCAAGATCGGGAATATAGTGGGTTGATCCCTGATAACGATAGGCCAAACGGCTGTAGAGATCGCCGCTAAACAGCGGCTGGGTATAACGCAGAGCTGCGTTACCAGCGAGGCTCGGGGTAAACGGCAGCTTCTCCCCACTGAGGTCACACTGCGCGTATTCATTGTCGGGTTCGCGGCCGTAATAGCATTGCCCACCGTCGTAGCTCTTGTAAACAACATCTAGTGCAGTGGCACTTATGCTTAAAGTGAAGCGATCAGATAGCAATAGTAAACCTTCGACCTCAGCGCCATCCATAATAACCTGGTCCGCACTGTTCACCACAAAACTTAAGCCAACAAAAGAGGCATTCTGCTGGCCATCATAAATGGTATGAAATAGCGCACCGTTAAGCCGCGCACGCTGGTCCCAAAATTCTGCTTTCCAGCCAAACTCAAAGTTCTGTACTTCTTCAGAATCAAAGTCGCGCAGTTCTGGCGGAACCGTTCCCGACTCCAAATTAAAGCCGCCCGCTTTAAACCCTGTTGAGTATGTTAGGTACAACATAATATCCGGGCTAGCAAAATAACTGAGGCTGGTTTTACCCGTCGTTGCCGACCAGCTTTGCGTTGAGCCATAGGGATCAACATTTGGGGCGACGGAACACACGGGATTCGTATCGAAAGGTGCCGAGCAACCGTTGGCTGCGGTATTGTAAGTCGCGATATATCCGTCTTTTTCTTCCTCGGAATAACGCAGCCCTAGACTGAGATTCCATTTTTCGCTGAGGTCAAAGTCGGCTTGAGCAAATACACCGTAACTGGTGGTCTGCTGCTCCGCACGGTAAAAGGCTTCGTCGCCGTCAACCCCTAATATCGGCACCTGGGCGGGAGACCCTACCGGCAATGGCAGCGGAACAGGCAGCGCTGCGGCCACAAAATATTTCGCTACAATCGTACCGTATTCTTCAACCTGATCTTCCATGCGCAAGAAGGGCTGATCCCAATCACCGCGCTGAAAGTCGTTGTAATAATAATACACCCCGGTCATCCAACGCAGGCTATCGCTGCCTTCAGACGCGATACGGAACTCTTGGGAAATAGAGTCGCCCGCGTGCTTGTCGAAATTACTGGCGATATTGATCGGCATAAGCTCGACGTTATACATGTATTTTTCAGAGTCGTATGTGTCAAAGCTTGAAATAGAGGTAAAGCTGTAACCGTCGCCGCCGTATTGCACATTCAAAATAATATCGCTGGAATCCTGCACAATAAGCGGTTTCAAATTGTGTTCCACTACGTGATCGAGGGGATCGTTATTGCTAATGTCATAACCCGCCTCACTGATCATCTCGCGGGTTTTGGCGCTGTAATACATATCGGCCGCCATGGCATTCATGTCGCGCTCTAACCAACCCGCAATTAAACGCGCGCTCCAGCGATCCGAAAAGTCATACTGCAATTGGCCACGCAGCGCGATGTCATTGAGATTACCGCTGTCTGGGCCACTGAGGTTTTCGGTCAGATTACCGCGCCGAGTGGTACTGGCACTTAAACGGCCTGCCATTTTTTCGGTGAGGGGTCCGCTAACATAGCCCTTAAGCTGATGTAAGTTGTCGCTGGCATAAGTGAATTCCGCCATGGTTTCTAACTCGCGGCTTGGCGGCGCTGACGATACTGCAATCAAACCGGCAGACGCATTTTTACCGTACAAGGTACTCTGCGGTCCCTTCAATACCTCGATCGCTTGCACGTCAACAATATCCCCTAGGCCCACCCCCGACCGCGAGCGAAATGCACCATCAATATACAGTGCTACTGCAGGCTCAAAGGTGGGAACATTGGCGGCATTACCAATACCGCGTATGCGCACTGCGGTACTCATTGGCTGCTCGGTGGTTAAGATATACAGCGAGGGAACCAGCGCAGAGACATCACTAATATCGCGAAATCCAGACTCTTGCAAATCATCGGCTGAGAGTGCCGAAACAGCGACCGGCACATCCTGAAGACTTTCTGTGCGCTTTTGGGCCGTAACCACCACCTCTTCGAGTACTGGTGCGGCAATTGCCGCATTAGCCAAGCCAATGGCGAGGATAATCGGTTTAAGAGCCAAATCACTCACGGTGAATTTTATTGTCATTTTACGCTCCTTGGCGCGGTCGCCGTGACCGCAATATTTATTATTTTTTATGCTTAGTTTTTAATTTTGTACGCCAGCAAAACATTGCCGGGCAGCTGCCCAAACATGCTGTAACCCGAAAGCACATACAGCCACTCGCCAACCACAATTTGCCCAGCAACATCAATAGCGCCGCCATGGCCCGCTAATCCGTTGCTTGCATTGACCGGCACCGCCGTATTGTCTGTCCACAGAACCTTGCCACTGGCGCGGTCAAACACCCGCATAGTGCCATCGAGCCCGCCACTAAAGACGAGCTCATCACTCACCGTAATGGCCGACGACAAACCGTAGTAAAAGCTGCATCGATAGAGTTCAGCTGGATCCACTTTGCTTGCCGAGCGATTATTTTCTAAGCCAACCAAGGGCCGTTTACTGTAGTCAAAATCGCAATTTCGCTTAACGGCATGCCTCCAAAGCACATCGCCATCGCTTACATTTAAAGCATACAGCCCCGGCTTTGGGGTATACCCCGCCACCTCTCGCTCTGGATCGGCTATCGGCACATACAGCGAGTCACCCGCCAGTGCCATACCCCAATGAATACCACCATTGCTTGTACCTTGGCTAAGCCGCTTTCGCCAAACTACGCGTTGCTTATCATCGCCGTCGGGATTAAGGGCAAACACTTCGCCGGATTTTTGACCCGCTAATAGCAACTGCCTACCATCAATATCCGCAATAATAATTGACGCGCCAAAATCAAAATCTTGACCGGGATTGTCTGGGCAATTCGCCCCACCGTTTAAACACGCTGCATTCCAAATATCACCGGCAGTAGCCTGAAATTTCCACACTAGGTCACCGCTATCTAAATCCAGTGCAATCACCGCGTCACTGGTGTCGGTAGCCGGTGCACTCAGATTTTCACCAGTTCCGATATACAATCGATTGCGCTGGACATCGATGGTGGGCGTTGACCACACCGCCGCACCAGACGGCCCATAGCGATCTTGGCCCACTCTATTTTTACCCTGCAAAATGGCATCACGACTGGCATGCCACGTCCACAGCTTGTCGCCGCTGTCGGCGGCAAGCGCCATTACCCCGCCATGAGAAGTGCAACAAATATGACTGGGGCTGCCCGCCGCCGCCACCTCGAATAAGGAAATCGGCACATAAAGACGATCATCGTGGTAGCTAATCGACCCCGAAATTACCGAGTAATTGTTCAGCCGCGCCGAGCGCTGCCAAACAATATCCAAGGTATTGGGATCAAGGGCATATACCGTTGCCAATGAGTCTGCAAAAACCAGCAACTGTCTAGAGTCGCTCAGGGTCGCGACGGTAATAGCTGAGCGAATACCACTAATCATTTTGGTGTGAGCAATGACGCAGCCACTATGGCGATTTAAGACAAATAACTTCCCCGCTTTATCGCCAACAAACAGGCGATCACCAATTACCGCAGGTTGCGAACGCATATCGCTGACTCGCGGAAAGGCAAAGCTCCATGCCAAACTAAGATCGCCAACGTTATTTGCGTCGATAAGCGTTTGCTTAGACGAGATAAAGCGACGATTTTCAGGCCCTAAGCCCCAGCTCGCCAATATTGGACTGGCGCTGGTATTTTGCGATTGCTCACACATTGCATCGGCAATCCAATCGTACTGATTAGTCGCACTGCCCGCTAAATAATGCGCAATCAAGCCCCGCTTCTGTTTACTAAGATGAGCCGCCATTGGCTGCATTTTGCCAAACTCCATGGCAATCATCAGATCTTCTTTGGCGAGTCTAGATAGCGCCTCACGTGTCGGCGCATGCATTGTTGGATTGTCGTGACAGCTGGCACAGTGCTTGTCAAAAAGGTATTCACCGGCACGGGCCAGCGGCAAGTGTTCCGCATTGCGCAACACCCATGCTTCCCCATGCTGCACAAGCCACGTTTGCACTGGTGCACGACTCAGGGCAGCAGCGATACCCACCGCCACGATGATAAAAATAATTATGCGCTTCTTCATTAATGCCCCGTTATTATTGTATGAGGTCTTCCCTGCTAAAGGCACCGCAGCGCTTACGCTGCCGTGCCGTTTTAGCGGTCTATTCGCTTATTTCCATACTCGACAAACGACGGTCGGCCGCAACCTCCGCCTCACAGAAACGACCAGCAACCCACTCTTTGCGCGAATACATCTGGGTTTGGTCGGCGAAATAAGGCGACTCACTATTGGTCGATTGCGAGTAAGTCAAAATCGTTTGCGTATCAGGACACTCGTCGCCATCAAAAGACACCACCTGCACAAAGCTGGCGCCATGAACGACGTCGTTATAGCCCGCCTCTGAATTGCTCCAGGTATTGCTCATCGCATTAAATACGCCGTAGCCACCGGGACCGCCATGCATAGGAATTTTGGCCTCTCCGCGCGATTCGGTAGCATGGGTGCGCAAGCTGGCATCCAATGGAATACCGTTCCCTTGTAAGTCGCTAATTGCCGATGCCAGCGCGTATTGCACGTGGGGATTAGCAATATTCAGCCCGCTAGGTGTATTCACAGGATCGTTAACGTCAAAAGGCGTTGTCCACACATCGGCAAAACCAAAGCCACTTGCCGCCGTCCCCGTAGGCACATCACTAATAAACAAATTCGCAACAAAGCGCCTAAATAGCACCGCACCTGGGGCATCAAGATCGTCGCGGCGAGTCCAGCTGGCTAATACCGCACAGGCCTCAGCGGTTTGCACCGGACCACCGGCACCAATCATACCGGGTGTTACCGCGCACAATTGCAGCAAGTCATCCAACCACAGTTCGGCCGCCATGTGACGATTATTAAAAATAAGATCCTGCATTTGTTGGCGAGTAAATTTAGTACCGGGTAGACCATCGCTACCATCGATCCGCTGCTTGGTCATAAGCAGTCCGAGACGGGTGCGCATCCGCCGCTCAGTACCTTCGTCGCCAATAATACGGAAAAAGCCTTCAAGAGGCTGTTCAGGGCTCGACAGCCAATAACTGTCGTTCGAGTTAGTGAGGTAATCGCGGCGAATCAACCAGGGCATATTGTCAGGACCAATAATACCGGCTTGTACGGCATCGGCGTCATTATCCCAGGCACAAGCAGCCCGCGAACCGTCTAACACCGGTAAACCCAAGGTATTTGCTGTGGCCACGCCAAGAGGTGACGCGCACTCTAGGGCCTTTTGATCCGAGACATTTGGCGTCACCGAAATATCCGCATACAAGGCCTCGCCATTACTGTCGGCAGCAATGGTGTTCACCCAAGGGATACCTTGATTGCGCTGCATTATTGCCAATAACTCGCGGACACTCTGCGCGCGATTGGTTTCCACAAAATGATTTAAATAGCGGAAATTAAGCGCATTGGCGTCGGCCAGAGCGAACGCCACTGCAGGGGTCCACGGAAATACCGGTAAACCCAGTATCTCGGTCAACACCGGCCCCCAGCGCGTTGAGTAAAGGGTGCGAGATACGGCAGTGCCATCAGCAAGCTCAACACTTAATTCTTGGGCAAGCATCGCTTCCGGCTGACCGTCGACTAAATAGGAGGTCGGGTCGCCCGGCACCAACGTTAATTGATAGGGCGTAAATCGCCACGCCGACGACACGGTATGGCTCCACGCCAAGTTCTGGGTATGCCCAATTAAGATCATGGGCACGCCAAACAAAGCTGAACCCGTCGTATCTAATGTACCGGGAATAGTCATATGCGCTTGATGGAAACGCTCAGCGCCATCCCAAGGGAAATGCGGATTCCCCAATAGCATGCCCTTGCCGTTTGCCGTTGCTTCAGAACCCAGCGCAATCGCATTACTGCCAATTTGAATACCCTGCCAAGCCTCACCAAGCTGCTGTGTGATCTGCTCGGGGCTCGACGTATTCGCGCTCAGCGAGTTTGGTCCCGGCGGTTGCGCGCTACCAATGCCATTAATTGCCACGGCCGAGCTACCGAGCAAGGCCAGCTGGTAAAAACGACGGTACACATCCAATTCGGTAATCGGCCTCACCCAGCTCGCACCACGGCACGTGGGATCAGGTAGGTTTTCAACACCAACATCGCGCAGGTAGCGGTTGTATCCCGCCACATAACCCTTCACCAGCGCTTGGGCCTCAGGCAAAGGCCCCAGTGGCGGCGCCTGTGCCATTAGATTTTCCACGCGCTGTTCGGCGTTAATTAATTTAAAGAAAAAATCTGAATTTAAATTATTATTGGTGGTGCCATTACCCGTCATGGTCCAACTGGCATCAGGCCCAAAGTATTTTGACCGTTCGCCAGACACCGTCACATAGACATCGGCAATAGTGCAAATATTATCTTCGGCAAAGGCGTAGCTATAGCCATAGCCGATACCGGCGTAGTCATTGGCTTTAATATGCACCATGCCGTACTCACCGCGACGAATTTCCGCGCGGAAAGCACTGTCCTCCACCACAGGGTCAATGGGCTTTTCGCCACTCGAATAGGAATTACCTCCGCCACAAGCGGCAATCAACAGGCTCACTGTAGCAATATAAATACTGCGATTTATCATTTATACATCCATCTATTTATTTAAGACTGCGACAACTAATTATTATTCAAATAGCCGCATTTAAAGCTGGTTTAGCCTTCACCATTCACGTCAGCACTCTTGAGTGAGGCATGGAAAACAATCGCAAAATCTATTATTGAAAACACGTCACGCCCGCCCTCGGCACCCAACGCACAGGCCAAAGCACAAGGCGTGCAAAGACACATAATATACGCTAAGTAACTTAATACCAAGGTCTGACCCTAAGCCCAAACTCCCCGCTCTGGCGTTGCCTAAACCGACTCACGCACCTTGCTGCAATGTGTTCACTTTAGAGCGAGCTAAATGCACGGGCGATAAACTACCCTGCAAGCTTAGGCGCGGCTCATAGCTTTTACGAAGGTTTACTAGCCGCAAACAGACTTTTCGCAGGCAGTGTAAATGGAAATAAAAAAACGAGGGAGGGACGAGTAAAACGAGCCGCCCCGAACGGAGCGGCTCAAATAGACTTAAACTAGCTCAATTGCCACAGCGGTGGCTTCGCCGCCGCCAATGCATAGGCTGGCAATGCCACGTTTCAAACCGCGATTACGTAAGGCGTGAATCAAGGTCACCACAATGCGCGCCCCAGAGCAGCCCAGCGGATGCCCCAGCGAACACGCGCCGCCATTCACATTGATCTTTTCTAGCGGAATACCTAGGAGCTTATGGGGTAGCAAAGCAACCATGGCAAAGGCTTCGTTTATTTCAAACAAATCGACATCGCCCGCCCCCCAGCCAAGGCCCTTCATCAACTTTTCAACCGCGTACACCGGCGCGACTGGGAATTGCTCTGGCGCGCCAGCATGACGAGAATAAGCTAGGATTTTGGCCAAGGGCTCAGCGTCTAGGCCGCTACCAATTAATAAGGCCGCCGCACCGTCAGAAATAGAACTGGCATTAGCAGCCGTTATGACCCCCTCCTTAGAGAACGCGGGGCGCAACTGACGAATTTTTTCGGGGCGCGCATTGCCCGGCTGCTCATCATCACTGTGACCATCGTGAGCGGCAATCTCATTGATGAAAGCGCCTGACTTTTGGGCTGCCAGCGCACGTTCTAGTGACATTAGCGCATAATCATCGAGTTCCTCGCGGGTAAAATGATGCTCTGCTGCAACTTGCTCAGCCACCAAGCCCATTAACTTACCGGAATAAGCGTCCTCTAGACCGTCGACAAACATAGCATCGCGCAGCTGGCCATGACCTAGGCGATAACCTTGGCGGGCGCGATCCATAAGATACGGCGCCAAGCTCATGTTCTCCATACCGCCAGCAATCACCAGTTTGCTGCTACCCGCTTTGATTTGATCCATGCCGCTCATAATAGACTGCATACCGGAGCCGCAGACTTTACTTACCGTTACACAGGGCGTCGCCTCGCTCAAACCGGCTTTTAACGCAGCTTGCCGCGCAGGCGCCTGACCAATACCGGCAGATACCACATTCCCCATCAGCACTTCATCGATGCGCTCAGCAACATCAAAGCCCTCGCACGCGGCTTTAATTGCAGTTGCCCCTAACTCCGGCGCGCTGGCCTTCACAAACTGGCCGTTTAAGCCGCCCAGGGCGGTACGCTTAGCGGAATAGATAAATGTCATGGCAGAGTCCTGTGTCGTCAAATCGAAGGATTAATCATTAAGATGCTTGAGTTTCACTCAATGCGCGATAAACCTAGCATCAGCTGCTCTGCTTATACGCTAAGATACAGCGGCGGCAGTCCCGCCGCTTAACGGCGCAATAATAACATACGTGATTAAAACACCGTAAACTGCGGCACTATTTAGCTCATTGCCGTGGCTGCACTACAAATCTACGGAATGCTTTATTAGCAGGTAATATAAGCGTGCGGAATCTATAAAGCTGGCGGTAGACACCCGTTCATCAGTGCCGTGCATTCCCGCCAACTCATCTGGCCCAACCTCAAGCCCAAGAAAGCGGTAGCTGGCATCACTTATCTCCTCAAAGTGGCGGGCGTCGGTCGCGCCAACCACAAGGCGCGGCGCAACAGTGGTGTCTGGTCGCACTTGCCGAATAAGTTGACTCAAAACTTTAAACCCCGAGGAATTAAGCGGGGCAAGCTTTGAAGGATTATTAGAAAAATCACTGTATAGCGAGACTTCGATCTGGGGATCGTCAATAACCTCGGTCACGTATTGAATTACCGACTCGACAGTGTCACCGGGCAATATCCGAAAATTGACCACGGCCTCGGCACTGTGCGGTAGTACATTATCCTTTACCCCAGCCGTCATCATTGTTGCGGCCGTGGTCGTGCGCATACCTGCAGCGGTGGTTGGCATCTCGGCCAGAGTTGCCTCGGCCAGCGGTCCGAACAGCCACAAATTGGCAAATACTAGCCGCTGGACAAACGGCGCCTTGGCACCCAGCGCCATAATGGTGTCGCGGGTAAAGCTAAGATCAGCCGGAAAGGGATTATTCTCTAAACGGTTAATTGCCCGCGCCACCAAGCCCAAGGCGGTATGACGCGGCGGCATTGAGGCGTGACCACCCACCCCGCGAGCCGTGATTTTCAAACTGGTGTAGCCCTTTTCCGCGGGGCCGATTAGCGCCACCCGGCCATCCACACCAGGGATCAAGCCCTTGGTAACAAAACCACCTTCGTCTAGCAAAAAGCCAAGACGCACATCACGCTCGGCCAATATCGCCGCCATGGCTTTAGCGCCTTCGCCGCCCACTTCTTCGTCGTGACCAAAGCCAAAATATATTGCCCGTTCAGGCACAAAGCCCTCGGCCAGCAAGCGCTCCGCCGCCTCTAACAAACTAATTAAACTGCCCTTATCATCAAGGGCGCCGCGCCCCCATATAAAGCCGTCGGCGACCACCCCCGCAAACGGCGGATGCGTCCATTCCTCTTCACTGCCCCCACTCACCGGCACCACATCTTGGTGGGCTAAAAACATGATAGGGGTCTGTTCGCCACTAGCCGGCCAATGCAGTAACAGCGACTGGCCAGCCACCACCTCCACCTCGAGCTGACTAAATACCCGAGGGTAGCGCTCTTTCAAAAAGGCGTGAAATGCGGCAAACGCCTCAGCGTCTGGGGGCTGGTTTCCACCTCGCGATACCGTGGGTATCTGTATAGCAGCACTTAAGCTGGCAATGGCGCGGACTTCATCCCAGTTAAGGCTAGCCGATGTTTCGAGCGGCGGCGCATCAGCGCCAAATTGCCAGCCCCGCAGGAGCACCACCGCGCACAATAATATTAGGGCGACCAGCGCCCCGGCCAATAGCTTTTTCATAATCTATGCCTTACTGAAACTGGTAACTCACTTCAAGACCAAAATGACGCGGTGCGCCAGGCACCCGATTCGCCACACCAATCACGCTGGTTACTGCAATTCCGCCAACGAAATAAGGGGTGTCTTTAAGGTTATTGATATACGCGCTGACATTTAGGCGCTCATTCACTTCCCACATCAGCCGTCCATTGTAGGTCTCGTATTGATCAATAAAGGAGCTATCGTAATTGCCGCTAAGATAATCGGTGCCGATAAAAATCTCATCAGAATAGTAGTACTGGAGACTGGGTACAAATAAGCCCAAATCCGTGGGCCAATCGTACTGAACCACCAAGCCCCGCACATTTTGAGGCACTTGGGGAAAGGCTTCATTGCTACGATCGACAACGGCAAAACCATCGGCGGTATTGGTGCCCAAATCGTATTCAATAAAATCGCCGTCGGTGTATCCGGCATTGGCATTAACCGTCCAGTTACCCAGCAGTGCCGTTAACTCCAATTCAAAACCGTCAACCACTGCCTTACCGGCGTTACCGGTGAACTGCACCACTTCGGTATTGGTATTGCCACGCTCATACAGCGCCACCTGCAAATCGGTGTAGTCCAGCTGGTAGACTGCCACATTAAATCGCAGGCGCTGATCAAGGGCGTCAATCTTCACGCCGAACTCGGTATTACGCACTTGCTCCGGCTCAAACTGCTGAATATTGGAGCCGGTTTGGGTAGAGCGCACATCGAGGCCACCCGACTTAAAACCGTCACTTACCGTCACATAGGCAATCAAACTATCGAGATTTAAGCGGCTGGCGAGCTCATCCGGCGCAATCATATTGGCTGTGAACAGTGGCGTGAATTCAGAGAATGTGGTGCTGCCCGCAATCGACGGCAAAAAAACCAGAGGTACTTCCGGGGCCTGATAGGCAAAGTATTGATCGCGACTAACAGGGCTATAGATACCGTCCATGGCGTGCACAACTGGCGTGATGATGGCAGGGTTACTGCCAATCTGGGCATTGAGGCGATTTGCGTATTCCTCGTAATCTGGCACCACCATGGTGTGAATACTGCTGCGCTCCTCTTCGGTATAACGCAGCCCCAAGGTGAGTTGCAGCCAGTCGTAAACATCCCACGACGCCTGCGCAAAAATCGCCTTAGTTTCATTTTCATAGTCCGCCAAGGAGGCAGTATTAGCCTGAACAGGCAATAACAATTCCGACGGCACCGGCAGCGGCACCGGTAAACCGACCGCAGCACTGGCGGGAATACCGACCAAACCGTTGTCGCCAACCTCAGTACCATCAAGGGTATTCGTCAACTCCTCTCGTGCGTAGAACACCCCAAAGGTCAGGTTCAAGGTATCGTCGAGCAGGCTGCCATTAAACTTTAGTTCTTGGGTAAATTGATTGCGCTCGGCGTCTGGCGCGGTCATGCCGCCGCCCGCAAAAACCACATTACCAGCGTTGGGCCCCACGCTAACACTGCGCACTGCGGTGCCGTCGGAATCGCCACTGATGCGAATATTGTTCTGAAAGGCGTAGCTGGTAATGCTTTCCATATCAAAGCCCAGCACCGGCAAGCGCAGGGTCAGGGCGTGCATCTGGTTATCGATGGCGTATACCGCATCATCGTCGTTTTGACTCACGGCAAACTGGTCGGCCAAGGCCGTGCTGGCGTCACAGGCCGCCTGCAAGTTTTCACCGCCGTCGCCGCGATAAACCCCCTGCGTCAAGATTGCGCCACTGTTCTGAAATTGACAGTTATACGGTGTACCGCGCTCGTCTATCCGGCTAAAAAAGCTAAAGAAATCAAGCTCGAGGCTGTCGTTCACATCCCAAATAGTGCGTTGGGAAAACGCCGTGCGATCTTCATCAAATAAATTATGGCTAGACGCCGCATTCTCAATATAGCCATCACTACGCTTAGAGCTCAGCGCAAAACGTGTACTAATCGCATCGCCAGCCCAGGGCACATTAGCATTTAGCTTAGCGTCTTTACGGCCATCGCTGCCCAGCGTAACTCGAGCAGACAATTCCAGCGCATCGATATGTGGGCGCTTAGAATCCACCAACAGCGCACCGCCAATATTGTTTTTACCAAACAAGGTTCCCTGGGGGCCGCGCAGCACTTGAATATTTGCCACATCTACGGCATCGAGGAGCTGGGCATCCGAGCGCGGCACATACACCCCATTTAAATAAATACCCACGCCGGGGTCTAACACCGGATTACCAGAGCGCTGGCCAATGCCGCGAATAAATATGGCGGGGGCTTTGTAATTGGTTTGCGAGAACTGCAGGCTGGGGCTAAGGGTTTCGACATCGGCAATAGAGCTAACCCCCATCGCCTCTAAGTAATCTGAGCCCAAGGCCGTCACTGCCAATGGGGTTTCCTGAAGGCTTTCTTCCCTTCGGCGGGCCGTGACCACCACCTCTTCGAGTACGGCTTTAACACGGGGCGTCGTCGATGACTCCGCGTGCAAGAATCCAGAGCCAAGCAATAACGGCGATAAAACCGACACCCCCAACCCCCAAGCCTGTAGCCGCAGCATAAAACACTCCCCAATAAATTATTATTTATGGGCCACATCCTAGCTTGTTACAAAGAATTAACCAATGTTCTCATAGAAAACATTCATGAATTTTTCTCCACAACGCCTTACCCGCTCATTAAATTAGCAAGCCGCGCACCGTCACAAAGCCAAAATTGAGGAGGGAAATACACTTTGATATAGTTAACGGCCGGTACACATGCCAGTAACAGCAAGCGGAATGTAGCTCAGCTTGGTAGAGCACTGCGTTCGGGACGCAGGGGTCGGAGGTTCGAATCCTCTCATTCCGACCAATCCAAAATATGCGCAGCACACTCACTTTCGGCGACGGCCGACAAACTCAACAATGGCTTTCGAATCAGGCTAAGTGTAGTGATCTATTACACCAACGCCGAACAAAAACCATTTGCCAACACTGCTGACACGAGCTCATATTTTTTGGTGTAAAACAAGAAATGTAAGCATTCATTCTTACTCTTGGCGCGAAGGCATATAACACGACCTTGCGCCCAGCCCGGCACACTAGGCAAAGATAATTTTTAAAAACCAGCTAGGGCAATTTATCAAATTAATGGAATAGATTTATTCTGAATACTCGCCTTCCGGAATCACCATTAATCGCCCCACTACTAAATAAGAGAAGCCTGCCAAACTAACGTTAACTATTTCGCCAGCACCGCCGCTATAACCGCAACATTTGCGATATCTTCGGCAGAGCAACCACGGGATAAGTCCATCCACGGTTTGGCAAAGCCCTGCAGAACCGGGCCAATTGCTTTTGCACCGCCAATGCGCTCCGCGATTTTGTAGCCAATATTGCCTGCGTTTAAATCTGGAAAAATAAATACATTGGCCTTACCTGCAACAACCGAGTTCGGCGCCTTTTTCTGAGCAATTTCCGGCACCAAGGCCGCATCAAATTGCATTTCGCCGTCAACCGCCAACTCCGGACACGCAACTTGGACGTGTCCCAGCGCGGCTCTAACTTTCTCAACATTGGGGTGTTCTGCCGAGCCTCTGGTCGAGAATGAAAGCAGTGCGACGCTTGATGTCTGGCCAGTTAGCAATTCATGACTCTTTGCGCTGCAAATAGCAATGTCGGCAAGGGCTACGCTATCGGGGTCAGGGTTCACTGCGCAATCACCAAAACTGAGTAAACGCCCGTCACGCAGTTCCATAATAAAGATACTGGACACCTGCTTTGCGCCTTTAGCCAAACCCAGCCCCTGAATACCTGCACGCAACACGTCGGCAGTGGTTGCTATCGAGCCCGCCACACAGCCATCAGCATAGCCCAGCCTGACGAGCAGCGCCGCCAGCAACAAGGGGTTCTCAAGCGCCACCCTCGCCTTGTCCAAGGTCATTCCTTTAGCGGCACGAAATTCTGTCAAGGCCGCCGCTGCGCGTTCACGCCAGTCATTGGCATCACTCAGTTCAGAGAACACCTCAACACCCTTCGGCGCGGTAAGCACTCCGTCGGGCAGCGTAATAAACACAATCTGAACAATATTTTGGGCAGCCAATTCTGCTGCGGCCTGCATAACACGTGGATCTGCGCTTTCCGGCAATAAGATCCGTTTTCTATTCGTCATCGCCGCATGGCGAAGCTGATGAATAATCCCTGTCATACCCAGCCCTTTCTGTAAATTGCGCAGTTTTTAATAATGTGCAATGCAAAAAGGCAGACGCAAAGCGCCTGCCTTCATTGTTTCATCGCAAATGAACATCAACGTGCAGAAGCTTAAGCTATTGCAGTCGTTGTCGCACGCGGATTATGCCAAAAGTTCGTCGGGCACGTCCATTTCCATAAACAATAGCGCTAGCCCATGAACCTTACCCTGAGCATCCATAATCAGTGTTTCAGTACCGCCACCACCGAGTGAATCTTCCAAAATAAAATTCAGCGCGTTGAGGTTATCTAACTCATAGCGCGTCACTGTACCAAAGCAGATTTCTTTAAAGTGCTCTTTTACCAGCTCGGTGGTCAGTGTCTTTTTAAGAAACTGATATATCGCTGGGGTGCGGGCTTTAATACCCACATTGGAACCGTCGCCTTTATCACCGCTGCGGGCAATGGCAATATCCATCAACTGTACTTTAGCCATGATTATACTTCCTCTACCGTAACGGTGGTGGTGACTTTGGTTTTGTCGATCAAGGCTGGCCAGTAGCCAACAATCTCGGTTGGCCGTGGACGACCCGCCGCAAATCCAGTAACACCCACAGGGCCGCTAGTAATCAGTGGCGCAACTTCTCTGCCAAGTAGATTAAGCAATTCTTTGTTCTGGCTCTTTGCGCCAACACGCAACAACACTTCTGCAGGCTCTTCGTTCTGTTTCACAATGCCCTTGTAGCAAACATTGGTGCCAAACACTTCTACGAAGCGATCTTCTTCTGGAATCGGTGTACCGTAAAGAGCCACACGGTCAAACAGAATTTGTGCTGCTAACTCGGCTTTCTGAACCGCGTCTGGCGCGGTATAGGTCAGAGTACCAACAATCTTGTAGCCGTTTTCATATGACATCGACACTTTGTAAGTCGGCGTTGGCGCACTACCCTTAATACCAGATACACGCACGCGGTTCTCGCCATCTTGCTCAAGCTGAATGGTGGTGAAATCGGTCTGGCAGTCTGGTCCAAGGTAACCCTTTGGATCGCCTAGCTCATACAGCAACTGCGAAGAGATGGTATCGATATTGACCAAACCACCAGTACCTTCGTGCTTAGTAACAACAAATGTGCCGTCAGCTTTGGCCTCTACAACTGGGTAGCCAATGCGAGCAAAATCGGGCACAGATTTCCAATCGCAGTAGTTACCACCGGTGCACTGGGCGCCACATTCTAGAATATGACCCATAACCGTACCGGCAGCTAGCTTGTCGAAATCGTCCATCGACCAGCCAAATTCATAAATCAGCGGCGCAAGTACTACCGAGGGGTCAGTAGCGCGGCCAGTAACTACAATGTCAGCGCCCTGGGCCAAGGCATCGGCAATCGGCTTAGCGCCGATATACACGTTGGCGCTCGACATTCTGCTCAGCACCTGCTCAACACCTTCGCCAGTATCGAGGTTTTTAAACGTTTCTCCGGATTTCATCAGCTCGGGAATCTGGTCGAGAATATCGTCACCTTCGACAATACCAATTTTAATACCGGTCAGGCCTAATTCCTTAACGACTTCTTTAATCGCCTTCAAACAGCCCTGAGGATTAACACCACCAGCGTTGGCAATAACTTTAATGCCTTTTTCTTTACACGTTGGCAGAATCTCTTTCAGCATCGACACGAAGTCAGTGGCGTAACCCAGCTCGGGGTTGCGCAGGCGCTGCTTCTGCATAATGCTCATGGTTACTTCGGCCAAATAATCCAGCGTCAGATAATCCAGCGGGCCTTCCGACACCAGACGCTTGGGTCCGAGGAGACTGTCGCCCCAAAAACCCTGTCCGTTGGCGATCAGTACGGTTTTGTCACTCATAGTCAGTACCTATAGATCGTGTAAAAAAATGGCGCACCACAATTGCAGTGCTTGGCTTACTCGTTTAATTCGTTCCAAGCAGCTAACTGCCTAGATAATTAACATAATTGCGCGATCCAACGGGTCTCAAACGATCCAGTTGGGTTTACGCTTTTCTAAGAATGCGGTTAAGCCCTCTTGGCCTTCGGTGCTACCCCGGGTTTCTGCAATACGCTTACTGCTGTCAGCGATTAGCTCAGGGGTAATTTCACGGTTCGCGTAGTCCATAATTAGGCGCTTCGCCTCAGCAACGCCCCGTGGACCATTGCGCAAAAGGCTTTTTAAGATACGTTCAATGCCTTCATCCAAATGCGCTTCAGACTCAACCAACTCAGTAACCAAGCCCAACTCTCTGGCTTTGGCCGCATCAATAAGCTCAGCGGTAGTAAAGTAGCGACGCGATGCGCGCTCGCCAATTGCGTTAATAACATAGGGGCTGATAGTTGCCGGAATCATCCCGACCTTAACTTCACTTAAGCAGAATGCCGCCGCGGGTGAAGCCACCGCAATATCGCAACAACTCACCAAACCTACACCGCCACCAAAAGCTGCGCCTTGCACTCTGGCAATGGTCAACTTTGGTAAGGTATTTAAACGACGTAGCATTTCTGCCAGCAATTCCGAGTCACGAAGATTCTCTTCATAGCCGTATTGGGCCATGCGCCGCATCCAGTTCAGGTCGCCGCCAGCACAAAAGCTCTTGCCAGTAGACGCCAATATTAGCGCTCTTACTGAGTCATCTTGCGCCGCTTTGGCAAATGCCTCGCTCAGCGCTGCAACTACGGTGTCATCGAAGGCATTGTGAATTTCTGGCCGAATAAGGGTAACTGTCGCAACGCCGCGGGCATCTACAGCGTATTGAATTGGAGCGTCTGCCATGGTGTATGTCTATCCTCTACTCAATGAAATTACTGAATTTTAGACGCAAAAAGTAACATGCTCTGCGATTTCTCAACCATTCAGCAATACAATGATTAAAATATACTACACATGCGAACCTTTCGCTAGCTTTTATATTGACGGAAATCCGTCTATCGAAGAACAGACCGCTGCCTGTTAGCCTAAGCGGTATTAAAAATGCAATTCAAACAATAAGCAAAAGGTGAATTCACGATGAAAATGAACTTTGAGCAAATAAAAGCCGCCTTTGACCAGGAAACCGCCCAGCGCAAACTCGTTCGCAAGCGCGACGAAATTCCCATGGCATTCGAAGACATTACCACCGACTGGCTAGACGACGTACTGGGCGCCAAGGCCAATGGCAGCACGGTAACCGGTTTTACCCTCGGGCCAGAGGACGAGGGCACATCGAGCCGTCGCCGCATTGAAATTCAGTACAGCTCGGAACAGCACACCCTGCCTAGCAGCGTGTTCTGTAAGGCTACGTTTACCCTGCCCAGCCGCTGCCTACTGGGCATGAACGGCGCCATTGAAGGTGAAGTAAAGTTTTACAATATTGTTCGACCACAACTCGATATCGAAGCGCCTACCGCCCGCTTTGCCAATTTCAACCCAAACACCCTGAATTCCATCGTCATGCTCGACGACATGACCGGCAGCGTGACTTTTAGCGACCACACCACAGTCATTACTGAACAGCTTGCCAAAGAGCAACTGGGGATTCTCGCCAAACTCCATGGCAAGTATTATCAAAGCGCGGCATTACAAGGCGAGCTGTCCTACCTTAACACGTGGTCGGATTTTTTTACGATTACCGCCAACGAGGCAGGTTTTGGCCCCCAGGCCGACATCGGCTTTCGTGAAGCAAAAGAAGTTATTCCCGCAAATTTATTTAAAAAGGCCGATCAAATTTGGCCGGCCACCCTCGCCAGTGTCAATGCGCATAAAAGCCTGCCGCACACCGTGGTTCACTCCGATGTTCACCTGAAAAATTGGTATATCACCGCCAACAAACACATGGGGTTGAGCGACTGGCAATGTATGTGTGTTGGTCACTGGGGGCGCGACTTGGCCTATGTCTTATCAACCAGTTTAACCATAGGCGATCGCCGCGCCTGGGAAAAAGACCTTATCCAATACTACCTAAAAGAGCTGAAGGCCAATGGCGGTCCAGACACGTCCTTTGGCGATGCATGGAATTACTACCGCCAGAACCTCTTCGGCGCCCTAGCATGGTGGACACCGGTACTCAGCCCCAACCCCGATGTGCCCGACATGCAGCCCCGCGACACCAGCTTAGAATTCATTAGCCGCATGACCCACGCGATAGACGACACCCAGGCCCTAGACAGCCTGTGATGCTTCGCACAATCAGGTAACAAAAAACGGGCCCGATTGGGCCCGTTTTTTGTTACTAGACAGCATTCGTGCCGCCACAAATTAGCGATTAAAAACTGTAGCGCACCGCAACCCCGTAAGTCGCTGGCGGCGCCGCCGAAACAAAATCACCAAAGGTACTTTGCTGCGAGTAATACGAGTACTCGCTATCGAGCATATTGCGAGCATAAAGCCGGAAACGCCACGCTTCATCCTTGGTGGTAAGGGCAACTTCTGCATTCAAAACATCATAGCTGTCTTGCTCGGTACGGTTGTCTGGCTCCCAGTAAAAGCCGTCGTTGTAGTAATAAGAAACATTGTAGTTAACTTCCCCCAACGCGGTATCTTGGCGGTAATTAGCGCTAATATTTGAGGTGAATTTTGGCGCTCGGGTCATTTCATTACCAGCAAGATCAGCAAAGTTTTGTTCGTTACCTGAGCCACTCGACTTTGGCGATATCACAGGACCGGCGTCAAAATTGGTGTACTCGGTCTCTAGCAGCGCCACCGCGACGTTAATATCGAAATTATCGGTAACGTAATATTGGGTCTCGACCTCTGCACCGTACATTTCCGAATCGCCAACATTAAACAAAAATACCGCACCACCGAGAATTTGCTGCAACTGAAGGTTTTGGAAGTCGTAATAGAACAATGAGGCATTCACCCGCAAACTACGATCAAGGAAGTCGCCTTTAAAACCCACCTCGTAGGCATCAAGCTCTTCAGGATCAACCGGCTCCGGCGCACTGCCTGTGACCACAAGGGTATTGTAAACACCACTTTTAAAGCCTCGGCTGTAACTTGCATACAGCAGCACATTGTCTTTTAACTCGTGGTCTAGCGCCAAGCGCCAACTAGGTGAGGTCCAGCTTTCATCCGCAGTAAAGGGGGCCACATTACTACCAACAGAAGTCGCGCCGGAAAGTTCGCGCTTGTCTTTGGTATAGCGCGCCCCAAGTGTTGCCTTGGTGGCCGAGCTGATATCGTAACTCCCCTGAGCGTATGCGGCATACGAAGTGGTTTCCTGTAGAGAATCCACGCCAATATTGGCACTCGGCGTAGCCACTACAGTATCGTCATAGGCGGCGTCTGCATTGAGATAATACAAGCCTGCTGTCCACTGTAGGGCGCCATCTCCGGTCGAATTTAGCTGAAACTCCTGACTAAACTGCTCGGTATACTGGCGGATATAGAAGTTAACCACTTCGCTGGGGCCGGAGTCTTGATCGAGCAAATAATTCAACTCACTTCGCGTTTTAGCGGTGGTTGAAATTAATTCAAAGTGCTCAAAATCGCGACGATATTTACCCGAAAAAGAATCGGTAGAGGTGTCTGCCAGTGGCTCCTGATTGGTGTTTATATCCTGATAATCGCCGGTATTAGTACCGCCACCGGTTGCCGTGGTGCCCACTGCTGCTTGACGAGCAATACCCACATCACTGCGCCGATTAGCGCGCAGCGCGCTCAAAACCAAACTGCTATTGTCATCAATATCAAATAGCACTTTACTGCGCAGCGAACTGCTCTCTTCTCCTGGCCGTTCTTCTCCGCGAGTAATATTGTCGCCGTAGCCTTTATCGCGGTTTAGGTAAAATGCCGACAGGTCGATGGCTACCGAATCAGTTAAACCGGTGCTGGCATACGCGTCTGTGCGCAGCTCGCCATAGCTACCGTAGCTCAAGCCAAGCAACCCCGAGGTTTCATGCGTGGGATCTTTAGTGATTACGTGAATTAGACCGCCCGTGGCATTGCGACCAAACAGCGTACCCTGCGGCCCCCGCAGCACTTCAACCCGCTCGATATTATTAAAGTCCATTACCGAGCCCGCCATAGACGAGTAGTAAACCCCGTCTACATAGGTCGATACACTGCTCTCATCACCAACCGAGGAGTTTTTGGTGCCCACACCCCGAATAAACGGGGTGGCGGAACCCACTTGCCGACTAAATTGTAAATTGGGAACGACCTGCGTTAATTCATCCGAGCCACTTATGCCAGTTTTTTCCAGCATGCTTGCCGATGCTGCAGTGATGGCAATAGGTACATCTTGGACATTTTCCGCACGCTTTTGGGCGGTCACGATGACCTCCTCAAGCTCCGCATAAGTTGCCAGCGAAGGCATAATAAGAAATGCGCCCAATAATCTCGCCGCATTAAGCTTAACTTTGTGCATAAACAAACCTCGTCGATTATTTATATTATTTGAGTAAACAGGCAGACTTAAACTTAGCAGACTATTAATTAGCATGCGATATTTACGCAAACAAAATTACTACCAATAACAAGCTAAATTAAATACAAATACAAATACACAGAGAGCTTTGGTGCGACGTTTTACGCAATAAGGGGACAATATTAGTGGCTTAACGCGGCAATCAATGCCGTGCGACTGTGCACATCGAATTTTTTGTAAATTCGCCGCAGGTGATTTTCAATCGTATACTCAGACAAGGCCAAGCAGGCGCTAATCTGTTTATTGCTAAAACCCCGCAGCATTTGCGCTACCACGTCTTTTTCTCGCGGCGTCAGCAGCATTTGATGCCGCACAGGAATATCAGCAAGAGGGCGTGCTGATTTACTCAGCTCATTTTCTCGGCAGGCAGCCAGGATACCGTTGTCGATTAAATGGTCTGCTGCGCTCATTAACCAGCTTTGGGTTTTCGCTACAGCACTCTCTGCATAAATATGCCGAGACTGGCGCGCGCCATTACCCAATAGCATACCCGCCACCAAGTAAAACCGCCGACTTAACTGCCGCGACAAAGCCGCAGTTTCTATATAGCCAGCCCCCCGCAGTGCATGAGTATAATAATTTGCTGAGGCGCCAAACTGCTTGGCGGGCAAATGCGATATACCAAGCTCGGAAGCCCCCAATAACGCATTACTAACTCCGCCATGGGGTAGCAAGGGATCATCGCGGAACACGCCCTGCCGATAGACCGTAAGCAGTTCTGGCGCAATACCGGTATTGTGCAAAAAACGGATCGACGGGCCGTCACCAGACACATCGTAAAGGAATAAGGCCAGCTCGCTCGCGCGGCTAGTGCGCAGTACATCACAACTGTAAGCGGCGTTAAGTGAATTAAACTCCGCGACCGGGCTGAGGGACATAGGATGCATCCTCGTCGCAAACTTACTTGGCAACACCGCAGGATTTTATAAAATTATAAGGCGGCGCAACACGTGTAAACACAAAACAAACATCGACGATGAGCTACTTGCTTGCGCAGCACACCGTCGATGTTTAGCAAGATTTAAATGAACTTACGAAAATTTGGTTTACGCTTCTCATTAAAGGCATTAACGCCTTCTTTAGACTCGTCAGTGTCGTAGTACATTTTAACCGCATTCAACGCCATCATGCTGGTGCCGCGAATTGACTCGCTGTCGCAGTTGAATGAACGCTTCGCCAAGGCCATTGCCGTTGGGCTGTGCTGCAGCATGGTTTCACACCAGCTGGTTACTTCAGCCTCGAGCTCAGCAGCGGGGACCACTTTGTTTACTAGGCCCATATCGGCCATTTCTTGAGCGGTATAACGCTTACACATATACCAAATTTCGCGGGCTTTCTTCTCGCCAACAATCCGCGCAAGGTAGGCCGTGCCCCAGCCAGCATCAACAGAACCCACTTTAGGGCCAACCTGCCCCATCTGCGCGGTATCTGCAGCAATGGTCAGGTCACAAATCGTTGCCAGCACATGCCCACCACCAATAGCATAACCGTTGACTGCGGCAATAACCGGCTTAGGAATATCCCGAATAGCTGACTGCAGCTCATCAATAGGCAGACCAACAACGCCACGACCATCGTAGTCGCCGTCGTGATTAGACTGATCGCCACCGGTACAAAATGCTTTATCACCAGTACCTGTTAACACCACAACACCAACGGTTTTGTCGCTAGCAGCAGTCAAAAAAGCGTGGATCAGCTCTTCAATGGTTTTGCCGCGAAAGGCGTTATAAACCTTAGGACGGTTAATAATAATCCACGCCGCACCGTTGCGGTTTTCGTAAATAATGTCTTCATAAGGTGTAGTAGCAAACATAATGTATTCCTCTTAAATTAAAAGACCTTGGCAGCGTCCCCTTTCAGGGGCGGAGCTCAACGGCATTAACTCATGGTTAAACCACCAGAAATGGAGATTGCCTGCCCGGTCATATAGGCGGCGTCGTCGCTGCCTAAAAAGGCGATCATGCCGGGGTAATCTTCTGGTTGCGCCATGCGACGCAGAGGAATGCCTCTGGCCATAGACTCTTTCCATTTCTCAGCTTCGGCACCCGTGCCAACAACCGCCGCCATTGCCGGGGTATCCGTGGGGCCTGGGCAAACCGCATTAACAAGGATATTGCTGCGCGCCAGTTCGCGGGCCATCGACTTAGTAAACGCAATAGTGCCGCCCTTACAGGCGGAGTAAACCGCTTCATTGCTGGTGCCAACACGGCCCGCATCGGAAGCCACATTCACTACCCGACCACCTTTGCGCTCGACCATACGCTTACACACGGCAGAGTGCAGATTGATAGGGCCGAGCAAATTCAGGCTAATAATTTTTTGCCACAAATCTGGGCCAGTCGTTAAGAAAGGCGCAGGCTTATCCCAACCAGCATTGTTAACCAGCAGCCAAATTGGCCCTAACTCGGCTTCAACCTTCGCAACTGATGCTTCTACTGCATCAAGATTAGTAATATCCGTCATAAACGGCACTACAGATCCAGCCGCACCCGCCGCTTTGGACTTTTCTGCCACCGCTGCCGATGCCTCGGGATTAATATCAAATAGGGCGACATGACAGCCCTCTGCAGCCAAACGAAGTACTATCGCTTCACCAATACCGCTACCACCACCGGTTACAATCGCTATTTTTCCCGATAAGCCTTTCAAAATACACCTCTCTTCTATCGTCTGAGCCTAGTGTAGGCGCCATTACTGTCTACACTGTGTAACCACATATTGCGGCCTTATCTTCGGCGACACAGCACTTCGTCGCCACTGATTCTCATTATAGACACAGCCTTAGCAACCTTACAATACGCTTGCTATTGTTTTGCATACTAATTAATATTGTAATATAAGCTAAGCCACACTTTAGGCGGGCACCAAACACGCAGGCGTGGGGCACTATGCTACCTTAAGTCGAACGCTGAGGTCGCAATGAAATACCAGCCCAAATCGACGTAACAACTCATAATTTGCAGCAGCTTAATAATGGGCAGTGCAAGCAACGCGCGAGGGATGCCAACAGTGTCTACAACGGATGATTTGTTAGCAGAAATCAACACAACCCCCACCGGGCCCGGCACACTGGCCCTCTTTGACTTTGACGGCACCATCATTGCAGGTTATTCCTCGCTATTTATTTTGCGCGAACAACTGCGGCGCGGCGACATCACCACACAAGATTTTGCACGGGTAGTACTTGCTCTAATAAACCATCAAGCGGGGCTAATGGACGACCACGGCCTAATGGAGCTTGGCGCATCGTTTTTAAAAGGCAGCCCGGTACAAAGCTTTGATGAGCTTTGCAGGCAAGTCTACGAAAAACAGATTAACAAACGAATTTACCCAGAAGCACGCGCACTTATTGCCGCACACCGAGCGCGTGGCCATGTTGTCGCCATAGCCTCCTCAGCACCGGAGCAAGCAATAAGACAAGTGGCGCAAGATTTGCAAATTGAACACATTGCCAGCTCTCACTATATTGTTGCCGAAGGCATATTCACTGGCGCCGTGACCATGCCGGTTTGCTGGGGTTTTGGCAAACGCCTTGCGGCAGAGAAATTGGCCAGCCAGCTAAACTGCCAGCTAGAAAAGGCCTTTTTCTATACCGACAGCGATGAAGACCTACCGCTGCTGGACGTCGTCGGCCACCCCACTGCGGTCAACCCCAATGCCCGTCTCAAGCAGCACGCCGATTTCAAAGACTGGCCCAGCGTCGCCTTTAAACCTCGGCGCTGGCGCCTGCGGGAATTAGGCGGCACCGCTGGGGTGTATGTGTCGCTGGTCACCAGTTATCTCGGCGGCTTAGGCATTGCGCGTCTAGACGGCGACCGTAAGCGCGGGCGCGGATTCATGCTTAAGCACTTCACCGACAGCGTGTGCAAATTGATCGGTATGGATATCGAGCTTATCAACGAGCACTACTTACGTGACAACCCTGCCAGCGTCGTCATTTTTAATCATCAAAGCGCCGCCGACGGCTTTATTATTCTTAAACTCCTGCGCGAGAACTACGCGGGGATTGGCAAGCGCGCCTTTGGTCGCGTGCCCTTGCTGTCAGACGCCTATGAATTTGCTGGCGTCATCCCCATCGACCGCGAAGACGGCAAAGCGGCTATCGCCAGCATGGCACCTTTAGTCGACGCTATTACTAAAGAAGGCCGCAGTGTAGCAGTGGCGCCAGAGGGCACCCGCAGCACGTCGCGCATGCCAGGCCCATTTAAAAAGGGTGCCTTCCACCTCGCCCTAGATGCCAAGGTTAATATCGTGCCGGTGGTAATACACAACTCCGTTAACATCCAGACCAAAGGTGACAAGCTCTTCCACGCCGCCAAAGTCACCGTAGAAATCTTGCCGCCCATCGATACGAGCAGCTGGCAACGAGAAAACCTGAATAGCCATATTGCCGATGTTCGGCAGCAGTATTTACAGGCACTGGGTTTTGCATCACCTGAAGCCAGCACCCCAGCGACGCAAACCGCCGCAAAAAAGGCGCCACGTAAAAGGAAGGTGACAACATGAAGCAGCTCAAGCCTCAGGACGCTCAGTTTCTCTATATGGAAACTGAAAACAATCTGTCTAACGTCACCATGATATGTGTTTACACGCCGCCCGAAACACCCGTTCAGGCACAAGTTGACTACGACCCCCTCGCCGCGATAAGCAGCCAATTACAGAAGCGACTTCCGCTAAGCACCATTTTTACCCATAGAATTAAATCGGTCGCAATGAATCTTGATTACCCCTACTGGGAAAAAGATCCACACTTCCAATTTGAAAATCACCTCAGCCGCGTCAATGCAGCGGCACCCGGCGACCGCGCGGCACTAAACAAAGCCGCAGCCAACTTCCACTCCCGCCCCTTAGATCTGCGGCGGCCACCGTGGGAGGCGCAGATCGTCACTGGCCTAGACAATATTGACAACTTAGCCGTCGGCAGTTTCGCGCTACTAATTAAGCTTCACCACGCCGCCATAGATGGCACCGCGGCAATGCAGCTTTTTCTTGGTTTGCACGACAGCAGCCCCGAGCCAACAACAAGCCCCGTAAACGTAGGCAACGTCCCGGAACAGCACCCCTACCCCAGTCGCCAGCAATTGCTGCGCAATGCGCGGGAAAATTACCTGCAGTCGCCAGTGAAGGCCGCCAATCGCATTATTAGCCAATTAAAATCTATGCGTGGCACAAAAACTCACACAGACCTTGTGCCGCCCGTAAAAAAGCCACCGGTACCTAAAACCCGCTTTAATCAAGCCGTGAGCCCAGAGAAAAAACTCGTCACTCACAGCTTTCCACTCGACCAAGTCAAGCTCTTGCGTGGACTATGCGCTGGGGCCACGCTGAACGATATTATTCTCGGCATTTGCAGCGGTGCGCTAAACCGCTACCTCAGTCACCATCAGGAACTCCCCAATATCCCACTCGTGGCCTGGGTGCCAATAAACGCCCGTCGCCCCGGCGACGCAGCCGACGACGGCAATAATATTAGTGCGATGGCAATTAACTTGGCCAGCCAAATCAGTGACCCAATTGAGCGCTTACAGCTTATTGTAGCCACCACCCAAGAGGCTAAAGCTGCCCGCACCGGCACAGCCGCCAGAATGGTTACCGATCTCAGTCAGGAACTGCCCAGCGTCGGCATGGCCGCGTTCACCAAGCTACTGCTCGCTTCCGGCGTCACCGGAAAAATATGCAATCTTGCGGTTTCGAATGTTCCCGGACCAACAGCCCCGCTTTTCTTAAAAGGTGCACAGTGCCGAGAGCAATACGGAATGGTGCCCCTTGGCGACAACATGGGCCTATTCTTTGTGGTTATGAGTTACAACGGCTCACTCAATATTAGCATTACCACAACCGAGGCAATCCTCCCTGACGACACGTTTATGGTGAACTGTTTGCAGGAGGAATTCACGCTGCTGAACCAAAGACTCAATAGCGGCAAGTAATGTCGACGCCCCAGTGCAAGACACTTAGCCCCATATTACGGACCGCTTATGACGCAAGCTAATAGTTACAATGAATGGCGTGAAGCCGCAATCGAGCGCGACCGCAAGTCTGGCATGCTGGCTTGGCGGCAAGCGGAAAGCAGTCGGCTGTACGATTACCGATCAATACGAAATCGACTCACCAAAATCAGTGAAAAGCGCGCTAGCGGCGATAGTAAAGGCTTACTATTTGCACTTAATGAGGGAATTCACGGCAATATGGCCGGCATGGGTAATGCCCTACTGTACAAACGCGCCGCCTTTGGCACCAAATTTTTAATCGACGAATACACCACCGAAGTCGGCGAAGCACTGTCCTACTTAGCCAGCGACGACGTCACCAATATTAGCTTGGCGCAAAAAGCCGATTTTTTTCAGCGCGCCAGCCATTGTTTTGGCCGATCGGCACTCATGTTAAGCGGTTCAGGCACCCTGTTCTACTTTCATCTTGGCGTTGTAAAATCGCTCTGGGAACAGGATCTTTTACCTAAAATCATCTGCGGCTCCAGCGGCGGCGCGTTAATAAGCTCTTTGGTTGCCACTCATTCGCAACAAGAACTCCAAAAAATCTTTAACCCAGAATATATTCGCTTTGAAGTGGAACAAAACAGCAGCGCCCTGCCTGGTTTTGGCTTATTGCGTAAGCAGGCAATTCCGCTCAGTGCCGTTAAAGAGCTATACGCCCGTCTAATCCCGGAAATTACCTTTGAAGAAGCCTACCAGCTCACCGGCTATAAACTGAACGTATCCGTTGCACCGGTAGAAAAGCACCAATCCTCTAGGTTACTCAACGCCATTGCCTCGCCAAATGTCTTGGTGCGCGACGCGGTAATGGCCTCGTCCGCATTTCCCGGATTTTTCCCCGCCGTCGCCCTCAGAGCAAAAGATGAACACGGCAATATTCGTCCCTACCTTGAAGACCGAAAATGGATGGATGGCTCAATTTCGGACGATATGCCCATAAAACGCATTGCGCGTTTATACGGTGTTAACCATTTTATTGTTAGCCAAACCAATCCTGCGGCACTGCCCTTTATTCACGGGGAAAAATCCTCGGTCGGTGCAGGCGTTATCAAGCGCGCGTTTAAAAACACCACGCGGGAGTGGCTATTAGCCGGCAATAAGCTACTCAGCCATCCCGGCGCCAGCCAGTCGACATTCAATAGTGCGGCGACGATATTGGGCCAAGTACTCTCCCAAACCTACACCGGCGACATCAATATTCTGCCACCGAGCCGCTTACACAATCCTATTAGCTTATTAGCGGGGCGAAGTAATGAAGAGGCACTGGCCCTGATCAACGCCGGAGAGCAGGCGAGCTGGCCACATATTGAACGAATTCGCATCCAAACCCATATCAGCCGTTTGTTAGATCAGCTATTGAAAAAAATCGATGCTCAAATACTGTATCCTCACCGCCATTAAATAAGCCTAAAAAGAGTTATTTTACTATGCCCGTTCATGTAGAAAGCTTTACCAACGCCAATGGACTAAACATACATACTCGCAGTTGGTCTGTTTCTCAGGCTAAGGCCCACGCTGTTATTGTGCACGGCCTTGGTGAACACGGCGCTCGCTATCAGGCGCTGGCAGAAACCCTGAATAATAGCGGCTATAACTGCTATGCCCTCGACCATCCTGGACATGGTTTGTCTGATGGCAAAAAAGGCCATATCGATAATTTTTCGATGTTTGTCGACACTACTGTGGAGTTTATTCAGCGCGTCCGCGCCACTGCGCCGGAGCTTCCCTGCTTTATGATTGGCCACAGTATGGGTGGTGTCATCGCCACCAATGTGCTGATTCAAAACCCGGAGCTCATTGATGCCTGCGTGCTGTCTGGCCCCGCACTGGCCACCGATGAAGCCGTTGGCCCGCTGCTAAAGCGCATTTTAAAAACTATAGCAGCGGTATTTCCCCGCCTGCCGGTTTTTGCCGTTGACCCAAGTTTGGTATGCAGCGTGCCCGAGGTGGTTGCTGAATACCGCGAAGATCCATTGGTGCTCAGTGGCAGAGGCACAGCAAATTTAATAGTTGAAATATTGGCAGGTAGCGTCCAGGCAATGGCCGGTGCCAAGTCAATCAATACCCCGATGCTACTTTTGCACGGCGAACAAGATGCACTCGCCCACCCCAAAGGCTCGCAAATGCTTTACGACACCATTGCATCGACCGACAAAAAAATAGTGATATACCCCAAGCTCTACCACGAAATTTTTCATGAGGCATGCAAATACGAAATTTACGCCGATATTGCCGAGTGGCTTAACAAACGCCTAAGCAGTCACTAATGTAATTTATAGGAATAAACTGCATGACAGAAACCAATAAAAATCCTTGGCCAACAGGTATAAAGCAAACTATCGTTTTCATCGCAGACTGCAGCAATAAGCGCGAGATGAAATTGATAAGTAGCTACATCGCGAAATTTCAGCCCTCTGGCAGTAAGTATGAAGTGGTGTATCGCCCCTTGCGCAATACAGCTCTACATTCACTGCGTAAAGGTGATCTGTGCCAAACGCTAAGCAAACACACAGACTGCTTTTTAGTGCCCATTCGCCTCAACTGGGAGCCAAAAGATAAGCAGAACGAAAGCTTAGAGCTGATCGATTTTATAGCTGGACGCACCACCAACCCAAATCGCCTGCATCAGTTTCTGTCCAGTCTCACCGGTGGTTTGGACAACAGTGTGGTGGTCGGCGTGGGCGCGACATTATCAAGCCTCCAAGCTGAGTTTGCCAAAAAGCAGGAGCAAGGGTTTCAGTACACAAACCTGAGCGCGTTCATTGAGCGTTCCGCCTTATTATCTCTCGAAAAAGCCCAGCGCAATGTCAGCGGCGCGCGGTATCGCATTCCGCACCTGATTAACGATGAAGTGCTAACGCGCCCGGCGATGCGCGCAGCGCTAGCCACCATTCAAAAGCAAAGTGGCAAGCCCCTCGCCAACCTCGAGAAATACGCTCGCCAATGCCTTACCGAGATGGCCGCGACGCCCACGCCAATGGGCAACGACCTCGCCGCAGCACTAGGCAAGTTTATGTCGACGCGAGGCTTTGACCCCGACATCGATATTGACGAGCAAGAGATTGAGCGCATCCGTAAGCTGCTCAAAGAAAAGCCCGTCGCCTTTTTGTTTACCCATAAATCCCATATCGACGGATTTTTACTGATCTGGCTATTTCATAAGTACAATTTGCCACCTGCGCATATTTTTGGTGGCATAAATATGAGTTTACCGGGCCTCGGCAAATTATTGCGCAGCTCAGGCGCTATTTTTATTCGGCGCAGCTTCAGCAATGACGAAACCTACAAGGCGGTATTCAAAAATTACATCGACTACTTGGGCGAGAAGCGCTTCCCCGTTATGTGGGCATTGGAAGGCACCCGCTCGCGCATTGGCAAACTGATGCCACCACGCTACGGCCTAATTAACTACGTGGCTAGCGCCTATGCCCGAGACGATGCACAAGATCTGGTCATGATGCCCATATCCATTTGCTACGACCAAGTACCGGAGATTGCTGACTACGATGCCCTCCAAGGCGGCGGCAGTAAACGGCCGGAGTCAGCCTCGTGGTTTATGGAATACATCAGTGGCCTAAAAAACCCCCACGGCAAAATCCACGTCAGTTTTGGCGAAGGCGTTCCCATCAGCCGTTATATCGACAAATCTAATCCCGTAGTAGAACCCCGCGCCGTTCAAAAATTGGCATTTGACCTCGCCGTTGATGTAAACCTCGCAACGCCGGTCACCGTAAACGGGCTAATTTGCTATGTGTTGCTTGAAAACGGGCACAGGGCCATTAACTTCAAAGAACTCAGCGACGGCATAGCGTCCTTACTCACATTATCAAAATTGCTTAATTTCAAGGTTAGCAACGAAGTCGAACACTTTAGTGAGGCCACACTCCGGATCTATTTGCAGCAACTAGGCGAAACCGGCGTCATTAACATCGTTAACGACGGCATTGAGTCGGTCTATATGATTCCCCACGACAGCGGCCGCAAGGCCGCGTTCTATCGCAACGGTATACTTCACTTCCTTACCACGAGCGCCATTGCCGAACTCGCCCTACTCGGCGTGCGCAGTGACGGCGACGCCGCCATGGCAGAGTTCCATCACGAAGCGCTACGAATACGCGAGCTGTTAAAATACGAATTTTTCTTTCAGGGCAGCGAGGATTTCATCCAAACCTTAGAACAGGAAATGAGCCTGCGCCTACCGCAGTGGCAAAGCCTCATTAGCACCGGCGAAATTGGTGCTCAGGAAATGATTAAACAGTTTGAGCCACTCATTGGTCACGGCACACTACGTCCGTTTATAGAAGCCTATTTACTCATTGCCCGCACCCTGCGCATGGATGCGGCGATGCGTAACAGCGAGCCCAAAGCACTCATAGAGCGCGCGCTCACACTGGGAAAACAACGGGTATTGCAGCAACGTATTCACTGCGAAGAATCGGTGTCGTCGGTGTACTTTGAAAACGCCATCAAAATCGCCGAAAGTCTAAACTTACTTGAAGCCTCAGCGGATGTCGTTGAACGGCGTCAACAATGGCTAAATGAACTGCGCCACCTTACCGCCAACCTCCGAGTACTGGCATCGGTTAGCGATGCCAGACGGATTGCAGAACGCGCGCGCTTAGAAGAGACACTGGCTTACAGTTAAACTAAGTGGCAGATGAATATTTGCACCAATAGTTCAGGCGAACGATAAAACAAAAAAATGCCGACGCTAGCGTCGGCAAAATAATATGGTCTGTCTCTTAAGTAAGGCTACTACACTTAAGCAGCAGCCTTGACCTCTTGCTCATCACCAAACCAATCTGGCCAGCCAGCGCGCTCGTTTTGCGCTTTAGCTAAGACGCGCTCTTCGCTGCTTGCCAACTCCAAGTCCCAGCGCTTTAGAGCAGGTTTAGCAATAACATTATTCCATACCGGCGGAATTAAAGCGCTCAAGAAGCAGATGAAGACATTAGGCATTTTGATTGCTGTCGTATCTGGCTTAAGCTTGTAATAAGGCGTGTAGGCATTGAGATGATGATCAGCATGGTTGGTGATCTCAAAGGCGATTACACGAGTCATTGGCCCAAGATGATTCCAAACATGGCGGCGACCAATCGGTTTACCAGGCACCCGAACCTGACCAAAATGCTGAAAGAAGTTAAAGGTCTCTACCCAAAGGCGCGCAACCAAAACCGAGGCAATACCGCACACCAAGGCCACCGGGCCACCAATCGCGAATATAATTCCCTGGAAAGCAAGCTGGGCAATAATGGCAGGCCACATGCGGTGTTTAAGCGAATATCGACCCATGCCGCGTTTTTCAAGCGCGTCGCTTTCTAAACGGAATGCGCAAATTGTACTGTGGTATACCGCGGGCAATGCAAATGTGTACAGCGACTCACCCCGTGCGGCGGTATCACTGTCTAGCGGTGTACCAACATCTAAGTGGTGACCCGACATATGCGCGATATTCCGCGTGCAATCAAGGTATACAACCTGACAATAGGTGCCGACAAACTGACGCATTACACCGCGCTGGTGATACAACTCATGGGCCGCTGGCACCACCACAATAACCGACAGCCAAGTTACCGACAAAGTAGCACCAAGGAGCTCGGCAGTGCTAAGTGTGCCACCACCAATTTTCCATGCCAGTACAAATAATAAGCATGGTCCCGCCACCGAGCTGATCCAAATCGGAATATTTGCCAAGGTTCGGTTATTAATATGACGCTCTTTAAGGTCAATAGGCAGTAAATAATCGGCCAATGCCAATGCCGGTAACGTTATTATTCCGAACCACACCCACGGTCCGCCAACGATGATCGACACAGCAGTAAGCAACTGAATCAATGGAGAAAAGTAGTAACGCGCATAATCAAACATGCTAATAACCTCTTATTTTAGTGCTTTATTTTAATACCACACTAAAAAAGCCTCGATGCAATATCGAGGCTCTCTAGTCGAAGTTTAGATCACTTTTTAAATATTTCCTTTGAAATAATCGTTTTCATTATCTCGATGGAGCCACCGGCAATTTTGACAATACGAGCATCGGCATAAGCGCGACAAATAGGGTATTCCCACATATAGCCCCAGCCGCCAAACAGCTGCAAACACTCATCTACTGCTTTGCAGTGCAAGTTACTCAACTGCATTTTGGCGATTGCGGCCGTTACGGAATCCAGCTTGCCAGCAATAAATAATTCAATGCACTTATCGGTAAACACCCGACCAACCACTGCTTCGGCGTACAGCTCGGCCAGTTTAAATTGGGTGTTTTGGAAGTCGGCAATAGTCTGGCCAAAGGCTTCACGCTGAGACACGTAGTCTCTGGTCCACTCGATAACAGTCTCGGTGACCGTCGCACTGCGAATCGTTTGGGCAAGACGCTCTTGGGCGAGTTTCTGCATCATGATTTTGAAACCCTTACCCTCTTCACCAAGCATATTGGTGGCGGGTACGCGAACGTCTTCAAAAAACAGTTCTGAGGTGTCCTGCGCTTTCATGCCCAGCTTGTCGAGGTTTTTGCCGCGCACAAAGCCTTTCATGTCGCCTTCAACAATGAACAAAGTAACGCCGTTGGCGCCAGCAGCAGAATCGGTCTTGGTTGCGCACACTAAAATATCGCAGTTCTGGCCGTTAGAAATAAAGACTTTCTGACCATTGATGATGAAGTCATCACCATCGCGAACCGCTTTGGTACGAATATTTTTTAGATCGCTGCCCGCATGGGGTTCTGTCATACCGAGAGAACCGATCCATTCACCGGACACCATTTTCGGCAGAATACGTTTTTTCTGCTCTTCGGTACCAAAGGAATTGATATACGTAGCAACCAAATCGGTGTGAATCAAAAATCCTGGGCCGGAGTAACCGGAGCGGAACAATTCTTCAAATACCACTACGTCGTAAAGGTAATCGGCGCCTAAGCCGCCGTACTCTTCCGCGATGGTGCAGCAGAGCATGCCCGCTTCACCCGCTTTTAGCCAAAGTTCCCGGGGCACAACACCGTCTTTTTCCCATTGTTCGTGATAGGGGGCGATTTCCTTCTCAATAAACCGCCGAACCGATTCCCGAAACATATTATGTTCTTCGTTAAAGAGCGTTCTTTCTATCATTTTGAACCACCAATTTATTTACTTCACAATCGTAATTTTCGCTTGAGTACTATATAGCTAAAAATTTTCCTTAAATTAGGCTGCGCTTAGCTTGTAGCCCAATTCATTTTTAAACTGCCATTGCAGTTGAGCTATTAATTCTTGTGAGCCGCTATACGCCAATTCGCCGCGCTGGAACATACTCAGGCAAGACAGCGGACCACCCGTCCATTTAGGAAAGCCAACGCCGTAAATAGCCAGTAAATCCACGCCCGCCAGTAGAGCGTCATTAGCGCTGTCATCGTCGCTCAACTGACTTGTTAGCCAGTCGTAAACAGCAACTGACAAGCCAAGCAACAAGGGTAGGCCAAGTTCTTTATTTGGCACTTGGGTATTTTGAGCTGGCACTGCGAGGTCGTCGATCGCTATTCGTGCCAAAGACTCCAGACCGACCGCCTCACACTGGGTATAAAAATTCTGTGCGGAAACACCCGCGTTTGCATGTGCCGCGCGCATAGCGGTCAGTAGCACTTCATTCACGCTCTGGGCGCTACGGCTCAATACAATAGCCTTTGCACTGCGTTGCAATACCGCCATGGCACGCGCATTAGACTCTGCCGATTCAGCCGCCGCCAATTCAACAACTTCGCTGCGGGCAAAGTTATTCACCAGTCGCAGCACCGGCTTTGCGCCCGTACCGCTTGGGGCTGAGCCAAGCTGGTGAACCAATAAATCTGCGCGACCATCATCACCGCTCGCGGCGGCTATATAAAAATCTGCTTCCGCTTGCCGGGCCATTTTTTTAAACGGGTTTTTACCTAAATCGAGGTCTCCCAAGAGAGCAAAACTCGTCGGTGCTGAAACAGCGGGTAAACCCACTAACGACTGCTTAGTTGCTGCGGTCTTTGATAAAAAGCAGCTCGTCACCATATTTGACGACACCGGATTACTCATTAAATCGACAAAGATATCCCACTCAACATCACAGGCCGCATCAATTGGCTTTGTGTAGCCGCCAACGAGGCAATTGATAATGGCTTCGACTGCTGGATAGAGCTTGGCATCGCGGTCGCTGATCCCGGCCACTTGGCAAGCCCAGTGCCGAAAACCAGTATCTGTCGTTGCCACAGCGACATCGGTGGCCATACGATATTCTGGCGAATCCCAGCGCGCGCCAGCGCTCATACTCAGTACCATTTCGCTGGCGGTAGCCACAAGATTTTCTGCTGAGGCAAGGCGGTCTACTAAACCGCTTGCTTTAGCTTGCGCCGCAGACAGCGGCTTGCCATCCAGCAACATTTTGGTGCTGAGCTCAAGACCAACATAGCGAGGTAAACGCTGGGTGCCACCCGCGCCAGGCAAAAGGCCAAGCAAGACTTCGGGGAGTCCGAGCTGGACATAGGGCGCATCAATACACACCCGGCCATGGCAGGCCATCGCCAACTCTAAGCCACCACCGAGGGCAAGACCATTTACCGCAGCAACAGTGGGCACCGGCAACTTTTCTAGACGGCGGAATAATTTGCCTAGATAACTATAGCGATCACGCATTTCCTGCCACGTGGCAGAAAACCGCATGGCGCCAAAATCTTGGATCATGGCTAAATCAGCGCCCGCAACAAAACTCGATTTACCGGACGTAATGACCAATCCTGCAGGTGGCTGGCCCGCTGCAACAGCCTTTTCGATCAACTCAATTAAGGCGGCAAGATCAGCCATCATTGCTTCAGAAAATACATTGAAGGGCCGCCCCGGCATATCTAGAGTCGCCACCATAACGCCACTCGAATCTGCAGTTACAGCTATGTTCTTCATAGATTTACTCTTCAGCACCGACAACTCCTAGATAGTTATGCCCTGCTTTCACCTCAAGAAAAATGTGAACGACCAGAACCACTCGAATACCTAGTATAGCTATTAGTTTGCAAAAGTAAAGTTCGCTAGCGATCATTTAATCCAAAAAGTTCCAAGCGGTATATTTTACACATATTGCAAGCAGAGCTCAGCCCATAAGCTTATGCGAATGCCTAGGACTCAAGCATTCTTACTAGAGTTTTCATTGGCTCACTTGGCAAAAATTTAGTGCTATAAGCTGCCGCCAAGGGCACGGGCTCCACTTTTTCGACAATATTTAAAAACGAAAACTCATCAAGAAAGGCCTCATTTTCTTTATATGAGGCTGACACGGTACCAATGGTATCGCTGTTGGCGACAATTTTGCAGGCAGCTGAAAAATGACCAATGATATGCAACTGCTTTTCTGGCGGAATAACCGGCGCACCGAACAGTTGATTAATCAGCTCCGCGGTTGCCACACTGCGGTCTGCCAGCGCCATCGGAAACTGATTTAACTCGCCTATATTGATCTTTTTCCGGCCACCCAAAGGATGGGCCTTACGCACAAAAAAACAGATTTCCAGTGGCGGCAGGGGATGGATGGTAAATTGGGATTTGTGCAAGCTAATTGCCGGCGCCGGACCAACTAATAAATCAATATCGCGGTTTACTAAATGGTGGATGCTCTGCTCAATCCAACCTGCGGTTTGTTCAATTCTGACATCGGGGTGAGCCATTAGCATTTGCGTTAGCGCGGTGTTTAACAGCGACACCAAGGACGGCGGACAAACTCCCACACGTATCCGCGAACTACTTAGCTGGCGTCCCAACTTGGCATCGGTTGTCAACTGATCTAGGTCGGCCACAATGCGCGCTGCGCGATCAATAAAGCTTCGCCCCTGAGACGTGGCGTGCATGCCACGGGCGTAGCGCTCAAATAAGGCAAAACCGACCTCAGCTTCAATGTCGGCAATATTTTTAGTCAGGGCCGATTGCGTAATGTGAACCTGCTTTGCCGCTGCGGTTAATGATCCGCAGCGATCTACCGCCACAATATGACGCAGTTTATTTGGATTCAAAGGTATTCCCTTTTCGAATAATACAGAATAAATATCATTAGACGGAATATTTAAACTTTGTCAATCTTTGCGTCAAATTAAGACCACAGGATCAACCTCATGATAGAGCGCGCCATCTATACCGAAGACCACGCAATGTTTCGCGAGAGCGTCAAAAAAATGTACGCTCAGGAGCTTACCCCCTACGTAGAGGAGTGGGAAACCAAAGGTATTGTCAGCCGCGAATTCTGGCGCGCCTGCGGTAATAACGGCATGTTACTGCCAGATATCCCAGAGACCTACGGTGGCGGCGGACTAGACTTTAAATTCAATGCCATTCTGCTAGAGGAAACGGCCCTCGCCGGTACCACCGGCCCGGCGTTTGGGGTACACAATGACATTGTCGCCCACTATATTAATAACTACGGCAGTGAGACGGTCAAACAGCACTGGCTACCCAAAATGGCAAGCGGCGAGGCCATTGGCGCCATTTGCATGAGCGAACCCAGCACCGGTAGCGATTTAAAAAACATCCGCAGCAAGGCTACCCCGGTAGAGGGCGGCTTCTTACTCAACGGGTCCAAAACCTTTATCACCAATGGTCTAAATGCCGACGTGGCCGTTATTGCCGCTCGGGTAGGTGACGATAGCGGTGCGCGGGCAATTTCACTGTTTGTTTGCGGCTGTGATCAAGCAGGCTTCATTAAAGGACGCAAGCTCGACAAGGTCGGCAACCGCTCATCTGACACCGCCGAGCTGTTCTTTGAAGACGTCTTTATTCCCCAGGAGAATATGCTGGGTAAACAAGGCGAAGGCTTTATCTATATGATGAAAGAGCTACCCCAGGAGCGCCTGTCCATCGCCATCTCCTGCCAGGCCGCAGCACAGCACGCCTACGATATTGCCGTAGACTACGTAAAAGAGCGGCAAGCCTTTGGCAAAGCGGTATTCGACTTTCAAAACACCCGCTTTGTTTTGGCCAACCTCAAAACCAATTTACAAGTAGGTTGGGCCCACCTAGATGCCTGTATACAAGCGCTGGTTGACGACAAACTCGCCACCCACGAAGCCGCCGCCGCCAAACTCTGGCACAGCGAGCTGCGCTGTAAAGTGGTAGACGACTGCCTACAGCTCTTTGGTGGCTACGGCTATATTGAGGAGTACGAAATTGCCCGCTTATGGCGCGACGCACGGGTAATGCGCCTATACGGCGGCACCTCAGAAATTATGAAAGACTTAATCAGCCGCTCTATTTAACGAGGATATGACCATGGCTCTTCCCGAAATTCTCACTAAAAATGTGCGCCTACCCGTTATGGCCGCACCAATGTTTATCGCCTCTACACCGGAGTTAGTTATAGCCCAGTGCAAGGCCGGTATTATTGGCTCAATTCCCGCCCTAAATGCCCGCCCGCAAAGCCAACTCGAAGACTGGATTATCAAAATTCAAACTGAGTTAGCCGAATACGACCGCCAAAATCCAGATCAGCCAGCCGCGCCTTTTGCTATTAACCAAATATCCCACCCCAGCAACGACCGCTTAATGGGCGATCTGGAAATTATCGCAAAATATAAAATTCCTATTGTGATTGTGAGCCTCTATGTCGCGCCACAAATCTGCGAGGTGGTGCACAGCTACGGTGGTATTGTACTCAACGATATTATTTCTAATCGCCAAGCCAAAAAATCGGTTGAAGGCGGGGTTGATGGTCTTATTGCCGTTGCCGCAGGTGCAGGTGGCCACACCGGCAATATTTCACCCTTTGCCTTGGTATCCGAAATACGAGAGTGGTGGGACGGACCACTCGCCCTCTCTGGCTGCATTGCCACCGGCCAAAATATTCTGGCAGCCTTGGCCACCGGCGCCGACCTCGCTTATATTGGCTCGCCGTTTATAGCCACCAAAGAAGCCAATGCCGTCGCCGACTACAAGGCCATGATCGTTGACGGTAGCGCCAAAGACATCATCACCACCGACGCCTTCAGCGGCGTACCCGCCAACTTTTTAGTCGGCTCCGTAGAGCGCGCAGGGCTAGATCCAAAATCACTAAAACGCGATGCCGACAAAGCCATTGATGTAAGCGAAACCAGCCAGAGTTTTAATACTTGGAAGGATATCTGGGGCTGCGGACAAGGTATTAATGCGGTTAAAAACATAGTACCAACGGCTGAATTGGTTGCCCGCCTCAGCCGTGAATATGAGGCCGCTCGCCGCACCTTTCTGGATCGCATTGGCTGAGTGAGCAAATCGCCCTTCGTTGCTAAAACGCGCATACAAGGTCGGAAACTCACAACTATGCGTGCTTAAAATCCTTAAGCGCGCCTATCAAACGCACTCCATACGCACCAGCAATGTATTCAGCCTCGGCTCGACTCGGTCTTGATTCCTTCGGTTAACAGCTTTGGCGCCTCGTCGCGATGGAAGCCCGAGTATGCTTGCGAGTTGCTATGTTCGGTCGGCGGGTTCCAGCACAGGCGCGCGTTAGGCGCGCCGCCATCAACACGAATGCAGCTACCCGTGATATACGCCGCCACCGGCGAAAGCAAATACGTTATTGCGCCGGAAATTTCCGCAACATTACCATAGCGCTGCAAGGGAATCGCTTGAGGAAATTTTAGAATCTCCGCTTGTGCCGCCGGCTCATAAGTATCGAAGCCGCTACTCGCAATGCCACCTGGAGCAACACAGTTTACCCTCACTCCAGCGGGCGCCCATTCCGAGGCGGCACTCTCTGACAGCGTGAGCATACCGCCTCGCGATGCGCCAGAATGGGCGTAGTTAGGCCAACCATTCCACATATCGGCAATAATATTAACGATGCTGCCACCGTTCTTCTCCATCCAGCGGTTGTAGACTTCGCGCATCATCATAAAGCCACCGAATAAATTAAGGCGCACCACGGCTTCAAAGCCCTTGCTGCTAATCTCACTTATCGGCTGTCGATACTGACCGCCAGCATTATTTACCAGTCCGTCTATGCGTTTGTGGTCTGCTAGTACCGCTTCGATCACAGCAATGACCTGTTCCTCATTGCGAATATCGCCGGGGTATATCGCGCATAAGCCGCCGTCAGCAATAATTTCCTGTTGAACAATTTCCAGCTTCTCTCGGGTACGGCCCATAATTGCCACGGTCGCACCGAGCGAAGCAAGCTCATGCGCGGTACAGCGACCAATGCCACTACCACCGCCAGTGATAATAATGACCTGATTCTTGAACAGACCATCTCGGTATACAGATTGATATTTCACAGACACACCACGCTATTAAAAAAAAACCGCCCAATTGGGCGGTTAAAACTTGCTGGAAGAAATCGGCTTAGTTTAAGAAAGTATCAAAATCCCACTTAATTTTCAGACCATAAAGCCGTGGCGGTGCCAAAGTAACCGAGCGACCAAAGTCTTGCTGCAAAATAGAAGCGTAGTAATCCTTGTCTTTAGCATTATCAACAAATGCCGTTAACTGTAAGCCCCAAGGGTCGTAGAAGTAGCTGGTACGTAGAGACCATATCTCATACTGATCCTGTACATAGAACGGTGAGTTCTGCGGCGTTGTGAAATACTCACTTTTATAAGAGTAGTCTACTGCCAACTCAAGCCCACCAAAATCGCCAATATCGATATATTGGTTAACAGATACAGACGAAGTCAGCTTCGGTGCACGAGGCACTTGGTTGCCAGTGAAATCGCGCGGGCCATTGATTACACCACCAGTGGAAATCGGCAGTTCAATTCCCAACAAGCCGAGCGGAATATCCTCTAAACCACCGGGTCCAAAGTACAAGCCCGTGGTATCGTCGAAGCCCTCACCATTTTCATAATCGGTGAACTCAGAGTTTACGTAAGAAGCACCACCAGTAATTGCTAAGCCTGGGTTCCAGTTTGGCATCGGCTGCCATTGCATATCCATCTCAACACCCTTCGCCTCTGCAGCGCCAGCGTTGGCATAACGTACAATTGCACCAGAGGTGAATGACACGATACCGGTAAGCAGGTTCTTGGTTTCAGATGCATAGATTGCGCCGTTGAGCTGCAATGTGCCATCTAGCCATTCAGACTTGAAGCCCAATTCAATCGCGGTTGCCTCTTCACCTTCAACTGCGTCAGGGTCGCCAAAGAAGTTAACAATGTTGTAGGTTGGGCTTTTGTAGCCGCGCTGTATAGAAGTATAAATCTGCGTTGTTTCATCAGGAAACCACTGCAGAGATATCTTTGGTGAAAAGGTTTCTTCTTCTAGTGGCTCACCACCAAATTCTGAAATAAGCGTATTCCGCGAGTAATCATCGCCCTCATAATAGGACTGATCCATACCAGGAGACAAAGTGTCGACCAGATACAAATTGGTATTACCAATTTCCCGTGTCTCTTCTTGATAACGAGCACCTAAAGTAAGCTTCCAATCTTCGTTAAAGCTATAGGTACCTTGGAAGTACACTGCGTCAGACTCGGTGTAAAGCAGACCGCCTGACTCAAGCGTTACTTTTGGCTGATCAGCTAACAAGCCACCCAAAGCCTTTGGTAAAAATCCCGTTGCGAAGCCATTATTAACAAAAAAGAATAAGCGGCCAAAGCCACCCTCAGCCTCTAAACGATAATAGCCCGCAACCCATTCAAAGCTATCGGAACCAGGGGTTTCATTGTTTGATAATACCTGAAATTCGTAGGTTTGCTGGTCGTTATACTGGTCGTAGGTGAAGAAGCCCGAGCGATCTTCATCGGTAGAATCGTAGTCGTACTGCCCAAAGTCTACGTCAGCTAGTTGGTCTGCATAGGTGAATTTGAGATCAACAGGACCAGGGCGCCACTCAAGTATCGCACCAAACATGGTGTTAATAGTGCCGTTACCACCCTCAAAGTTGGTGTGGGTCTCGCGATCTGGCTCATCGACATCGGCGCCCGCACCTAATATCAATGATGGGCGCGTGTTTTCCTGAGTAAGCGAGTTACCATTAAACTGATTCACATAAGAACCAATTAAGGTTGCCGAGAACTCATCGGCATCCCATTTAATTTTGACACGGCCGCCTTCGGAGAAATCTTCACGAATCGGTTGTTCAACGCCGTTATTGTAGTTCATGCCATAATTTTCGTGACCGTCTTTGAAGGCTGCCAAGGTGACGCCCAGACCGTCAAAAATAGGCAACCCCAAATACGCTTGGTACTCCTCGCTACCGTAATTGCCCGTTGCGTACTTCACATTACCCACAATCTCATCGACTGGGGGATCTTCAGTTACAATGCTGATTGCGCCCGCCGTGGCATTACGGCCGAACAAGGTACCTTGGGGACCTTTAAGCACTTCAACCCGCTTTACTGGTCCTAAGGTATCTTGCTTACCCTGGCTAGCCGGAATGTTTATGCCATCGATATAGGTCGCCACACTGGGGTCCGCATTGGGCAGGAACGCATCACTACCAACACCACGCAGATAAATCAGTGTGTAGCCATAGGTATAAGTGAAGGTTAATCCCGGTGTGATACGCTGCAGGTCGGCGGTGTCTTCGATATTGAACGCATCGAGCTTGTCGCCAGAAAACGCCTGAATCGCAATGGGAACATCCTGGGAGTCCTCCTCCCGCTTCTGCGCCGTAACCACTACCTCTTCGAGCAAGCGGTTGCTGCGCTTAGCTTTCGTTCCACTCCCGTCTTGAGCGTACGTCGCTGTAGCAAATAGCGGCAGTGTCGCGACCGCGACAGCTAAAACACTTTTCTTCATATCATTCACCCTTGCATAACAATTATTGTCTTTCTAAATTGCTTCAAAATTCGTCGATTCTATGCCGACGATATTCTTACTAACATTATGTATACTATTTATTCATAAGCGAACTAATGTGTCAAACATTTTTACTTACTTACTAAAAATCTGTGAACTTTGCATAAATTAACTGTCGTTAGTTATTGTTAGATAATATTTCTGCAAACGGTATTACGCACACCCCCGACATTTGGATGCGTGCTTATAACTAAAATATTCCACAGCAAAACCGCGCTACCTTAATATTTGCATCCCGTGGACGATAACATTAAGGCAGAGCGCTGACGGCAATTTACAACTTCAAAATTGCCTTTACACATTTTCCGCTGTGCTGATCGGCAACTGCTTGATTAATTTCATTAAATGAATAGAAGTCGCAAATTTTATCAAATGGAAATTTGCCTTCCATATGCAAATTAACCATAACGGGAATAAATTCAGCAGGGTCGGCATCCCCCTCACAAATTCCCTTAACTTTTATGCCACAAAGCAGGAGGTTAAGCACATCCAGCTTAAGCATTGCATCGTCTTCAGTACTCGGAACACCCACAATTCCTATTGTCCCTGCCGCAGCCATGGCTGCCACAAGCCCAGCAAACACCACATTTTTGCCTGTGGTATCGAGCGCATAGTTAAGGCCGTTTGGCACAATAGCCCGTATAGCTTCGGTCATATTACCTGCCATTGGGTCAATAACGTGCGTCGCGCCCAACTCCAGCGCCAACTTGCGGCGATTCTCGTGGGGCTCGACAACAATAATTGTTTCGCAACCCTGCACCACCGCGCCCAATACGGCAGCAAGACCCACTGCTCCGCCACCGGTGACCGCAACCGCAGAACCCGCCTCACAGGCCATTGAACGCATGAACGTACCTGCGCCAGTCTGAATACCGCAACCTAAGGGGCCAAGCAGCTCCAAAGGGGCATCATCACGCACCTTAATCACATTGTTTTCATAGCACAGTGCGTAACTCGCGAAAGACGACTGACCAAAGAAATGGCTGCTTACGGAACCCGCGCTATCTGAAAGCGCTTTAGAGCCATCTGCACGAATACCGACAAAATTAAGCGGCGCAAACTGCTGACAATAGTTGTGGTGATCGTGGTCGCAGGGCGCGCACTTTTCACAAAAGGTGTACGACAACACCACGTGATCGCCCGGTTTTACCGACGTCACGCCCGCACCTACTTTTTCAACAATTCCCGCACCTTCGTGCCCGAGTACAATGGGCATTTCCGCAGGAATCGCCTGATCTCGCGCCGCGATATCGGTGTGACACACGCCAACCCCGACAATGCGAACAAGCACTTCATCTGCGCGGGGATCTTCAAGCTCCAACTTCTCTATCGTAAAGTCTGCTCCGGCCGACCGGCTTACTGCTGCTGTTATTTGCATTTTTATCTTCCTAATTCGACGTTAAACAAGGCCCACTAAAATCAATCGTCCAATAAAGCACAAACGGATTTAGACTCGGTAAACATCAACACGCCGTCTTCACCGACTTCGCGACCGATACCTGACTCTTTAAATCCACCAAAAGGCATTGCCGCATCCACCACAAAATAGGTGTTAATCCACACTGTTCCAGCATGGATTGCTGCCGCCATTTTGTGAGCGGTTTTAACGTTTTTACAATACAGGTTAGCGCCCAAGCCATATTGACTTTGATTTGCTAATTTAACAGCCTCTTCTTCGGTGCTGAATTTGGTTGCCGTAAGCACTGGCCCAAATATTTCCTCATTAAACACTCGCGAGTCCGCACTCGCACCAGACAAAATAGTGGGCTTAACAAAGTAACCTTGTCCAGGCACGTCACCCTCTGGCGAAATGCGTTCAGCGCCCTCTTCCTGACCAATTTTTATATAATTTTCTATGCGTTCACGCTGCTTTTTATTCACCACGGGGCCAATCATGGTTGTCGGATCTTGGCCGGCGCCAATCGGCAGGTTTTTGGCAACTTCATTAATACCGGCCACCACGACATCGTAGATTGATTCGTGGCAGAGCAAACGTGATCCGGCAAAGCAAGTTTGCCCAGAGTTAAAGAAGATCGCCATGGCCGCATCGGGTATGGCTTTGTCGAGATCGGCATCTGGCATGATAATCGTAGGCGACTTACCGCCCAGCTCTAAGCTGACCCGGCGCAGGTCATTAGCCGAGCTACGCAATATATGCTTACCTACCGGTGTAGAGCCGGTAAAGGCAATTTTATCAACGTCTGGATGAGTAATTAAGGCTTCGCCAGCGACTTCACCCACCCCCGTCACAATGTTCAAGGCACCGGGTGGAACGCCCGCTTCGAGCATAAGCTCAGCAAGACGCAAGGTAGTTAATGACGTCACTTCCGAGGGCTTAAGCACCACAGTACAACCCGCAGCGAGCGCTGATGCAATTTTCCAGGAGGCCATTGGCAGAGGGTAATTCCAGGGCACAATAGCACCCACTACACCGACAGGCTGACGCAGGGTATAGGCGTGGTACTGGCGACCATCACCTGAAATTGGCAGGGTTTTGCCGTAAATTTTTGTGCACCAGCCCGCCATATAACGAAATACTTCAACCGACGAGGGAATGTCGACCATCATCGCCAAATGTTTGGGCTTGCCGTTATCAAAACTCTCTAGCAGAGCCAGCTCTTCAGCGTGAGCTTCAATTTTAAGTGCAACCTGCTCCAATAGTCGGCTGCGATCGATAGGACGCATCCGCGACCACGCCGTCGATTCAAATGTTTTGCGCGCCGCCTTTACCGCCGCGTCAATTTCTGCTGCGCCACCGGCAGCGATAGACGTAAAAATTTCACCATTAGCGGGATTTTCAACACTCAGGGTTTCGCCACTATAGGCGTCACACCAGTCACTACCGATTAACATTTTGCCCGAGGGCACGCTGATATCACTAAGGGAATTCATAAAGCGTCTCCGTTTATTATTAACATTTGAACCGGCGACGCTCACCTAAAAGCGCCGCGAGTAAACACACATCAGTCTTGGCGAGAAATACCGTGACTGGCATCTAAAAACTTATCCGCGTGAATATTTTTCTCAACAATATCGAGCTCTAAGACTGTTGCGGTCACCGCGTCGATCATCGGCGGCGGGCCACACAAATAGACTTGGGTATCTGCAGACAAATACTGCCCGGCAACCGGTTCAATCGCGGTATTAACAAAGCCGCGCAAGCCCTGCCAATCACTATCTTCAGGCTCGTCAGATAACACTGGCACAAACTGGAAGGCGCCATCCCAAGCTTCGCCAATTTTTTGAATGCGATCCAAGCAGTACAAATCAGCTTGGCTACGCGCACCAAAGAACATCACGCAGGGGCGGCCATGAGGCTGCTTGGCCGCCTGCTCTAACAGGCTCACAATAGGCGCAAGACCACTACCACCGCCAACACAAATAATCGGCCCGCGACCATCGCGCAGCCAAAAGTTGCCAGCGGGGCCATGAATCGCCACTTTGACACCGGCTAGCTTGTCGGCAAATAACATGCCGGTAAACTCACCGCCGGGCACGTTACGAATAAAGAGTTCGACCTCTTGGCAACCCTCTTCTTCTGGCGCCATGGCAAAGGAATACGAGCGCGCACCAAAGATCTCTTCGTGGTGAACCTGAAGATACTGCCCCGCATCAAACTTAACGGGGCGATCAAGGCGAATCGTTACCTTACGGGTATCGTGGGTCAGGTCTTCACACTTAATGATCTCGCCCTCGAAATCTTCTGGCGGCGTTAGGTGCTTCAATTCGAAATTGGGAATCTCAACAACTGCATCTGATTTTAATGCCGCCTGACAGGTCAGAATCACATTACTTTGTAACTCCTCGGCCTCTAAGACATAGGCAAAATTCGTTAACTCTCTAACCTTGCCTTCAGCCAACTTACATTTACACGTGCCACAGGTGCCTACAGTGCAGCTGTGAGGCATTGCATAACCGGCGGCCAAACCCGCCTCCAGAATAGATTGTCCGGGCTTAACCTCAAAACTCACCCCGGCGGGCATAACGGTAACCCGCTTGGAAGATGGCTTTAAAAATGAAAATAATGACACATGAACTCCTACGCGCGCTTTGACGCAACCAGCCGCCAACAAAGCGTCCTGACCTATTATTAGTTACCTTCACTTAATTTAAGCTTGCGAACCATTAATGTCAAGAATAGAAAATCCCCCGCCATAATGTATTCTCGTAGTACTTCCGCCCAATATTTCACCAAGATACCGACCCTACTACCGAGCCATACGATAAAACTCACGGATTTCCACTAATATGGCAATTAGCTATTTACCATTTTATTTCGCACGCGTACTATTATCATCATTATAGAAAATTTATCGCTCGATACGCGCTTGCTAGCACACAGACATTTAATACTAAATAGCACTGCTGACAGTACAATACTGAATACATAAAGAGGCTTTACTATGTTCAATAACAGCACCCTTAATGGCAAACGAATTCTCGTTACCGGTGGCGGAACAGGGCTTGGCAAGGAAATCAGTAGAGGATTACTCGCCTGTGGCGCTGAAGTGTACATTTGCGGACGCCGTGAAAGCGTATTACAGACCACCTGCGAAGAACTGGGTGCCGATACCGGCGGCAAAATCCACTACCGCATTTGCGATATTCGCGACCCCGAATCGATTGACGACATGGTAGAGTCGATTTTCACCGAAGGCCCGCTAAGCGGCTTGATCAACAACGCCGCAGCGAACTTCATCTCCCCCACCAAAGACTTATCGCCACGGGGCTATCAAGCTATTCGCTCCACGGTAATGGACGGCTCTTTCTACACTGTATTAGCCGTGGGTAAGCGCTGGATCAATCTTGGGATTCGCGGCAGTATCGTTAGTAACTTAGTAACCTGGGTATGGACCGGTTCGGCCTATGTCGTGCCGTCGGCAATGTCTAAAACCGCCATCGACTCCATGACCAAGTCTCTCGCGGTAGAGTGGGGACCTTACGGCATTCGTCTCAACGCAGTTGCCCCCGGCCCCTTCCCCACCGAAGGTGCTTGGGAAAAGCTCAACCCCACCGGTAAATCGAGCGGCGCCACCGATTCGTCTAGCGTACCGATGCGCCGCTACGGTGAAATGCCAGAATTAGCTAACTTAATGATTTTCTTACAAGCTGACGGCTGCGACTACTTAACAGGGCAGACCATTGCCATTGATGGCGGCCACCATTTAGCGGCGCCGAGCACCTTTGCCAGCCTTTCGGATCTGAGCGACGACGACTGGAGTAATATTCGCGAGAACCTGAAAGCCTCAGCTGACAAAGAGAAGAGCGAGCGCTCTACGGGCTAATAACACCGCCCTAGACCTTAACGATAAGAGAGCTAAATCATGGAATTAACGGCGTTTAAATTTAAAATAGAAAATGGCGTTGCCCGCATCACCCTGAGCCAAGGTAAGCGAGGCAACCCTTTTGATTCGACATTTTGTCGCGAATTCAACTTAATCGCTACCGAATGCGATGATAATCGCGACGTTCGCGCGGTTATCATCGACGCCGAAGGCCCTTATTTCAGTGTGGGCGGAGATTTAAAAACCTTTGCTAACGGCGAGCGTGCAGCCCTGCCTCGTTTTATTAAAACCGCAACCGCCGATATGCACATGGGTGTTTCGCGACTTGCGCGCATGGACGCCCCGGTAATTTTCAGCTGCGACGCATTGGTGGCGGGCGGTGGTGTCGCCTTGGCGGCGGCAGCCGACTTTGTACTAATCGGCCCCAATGCTAAGTTTTACGCGGCCTTCGCTGGCATTGGCTTTTCCTGCGATTGCGGCTCTTCCTATTTTCTACCCCGGCGTGTTGGTACCAGAAAGGCATTTTCCTTCTTTGCCCGCAATCAGAACTGGAGCGCCGAACAAGCCTTGGAGTACGGCTTGGCCACGGAAATCCACGCATCCGAAGAACTTGCCGATGCCACGAATCAACTGGCCCGGGAGCTGGCAACTGGACCAACCTTTACCTATGGTCAATACAAGAATTTGTTTTTGAGCAGTTTCGGCAATGGCCTTGAAAGCCAAATGGAAATGGAGTCTCGGGCGTTGACCGAATGCACTCGCAGCGACGACACCTGGAACGCGGTGTTAGCCGTGGCCAACAAAGAACAAGTTACCTTCCACTATAAATAATACCAAAAGAGGATCGACAATATGTGGGCCTTTCCAGAAATTCGCAACGTTGCAGACATTGTTCGCTATAACGCCAAACAGTACCCGCAACAGACTGCCACCCAGTTTATGGGCTACGCGCTCAGTTGGGCTGAGCTTGATGAAAAATCCAGCAAAATGGCCAATGCCATGCGTGGCGTCGGCGTAAACCAAGGTGACCGCGTGCTGTACTACGCAGGCAATGCCGACGACTATTTTCTCACCATTTATGCCTGTGCAAAAATTAATGCTGTATTCATTCCCATGAACTGGCGCCTGTCTAGCACTGAAGCTGCCGGCATCCTCAACGACGCCAAGCCGGCCTTGGCCATCGTCCAAAATAGCTTTAAGGACCTCTGGGACAGCGCTCGCAGCATGATCGACCTCGATATCCCGAGCATTGATATGATCGCTGGTCAGCGCGAGCAAAACCCCCTTTGGCAGTGGTACGACGGCGCCGATAGCAGCGACCCTAACGCCTATTGCGGTCTTGACGATACCACATGGCAAATTTACACCTCCGGCACCACCGGTATTCCCAAAGGTGTAGAGTTTTGCCAAGCGGGCATTATGAATATGCGCCTGTGTGAACACCTTGAGCCCGCCTATACTTGGGGCGCACAAGATCGCTTCTTATTTTGCGTACCAAGCTTCCATTTACTGGGCCTTGGTCTGTCAATGCAGGCGATGTACAACGGCGCTACTATTGTTATCGCCACCCAATTTGACCCGACCGAAGTCTTGCAGCTAATCAATGAGCAAAAACCAAGCTTGGCTGGCGTAGCGCCTGTCATGCTACAAATGTTGCTGGATCACCCGAAAACAGAAAATACCGATTTCAGCAGTCTGCGTGAAATTATGTACGCTGGCTCGGCTATTTCCGTTGGGCTATTAAAACGCGCTATGGAAAAAATACCCTGTAAATTCATGCAATTTTATGGCTCCACCGAATCCGGCGGCGCCATCACCCTACTGCGCCCAGATGACCACGACCTCAACAACGAGCACCGCTTAACCTCCTGCGGAAAACCGCTGCCGCTAATCGAAATCAAAATTATCGACACCGATGGCCAAGCGCTGCCAGCCAACCAGCCGGGCGAAATGCTCATTAAGCTACCCTCTATCGCAAAAGGCTATTGGCAAAAAGAAGAAGCGTGGCAGGAGGTATTCAATACTGGCTGGTATAAATCGGGTGATGTGGGCTACTTTGACGAGGAGGGCTACTTCTATATCGTCGACCGCGCCAAAGACATGATCGTCACCGGCGGTGAAAACGTCTATTCCACCGAAGTCGAAAACTGCTTGTCACTGCATCCAGATATCGCCGCCGCTGCCGTAATTGGCGTGCCCAGCGAGAAATGGGGAGAAGAAGTTAAAGCCATGATCATTCTCCGATCTGGCACCAAGCCCAGCGAAGCCGATATAATAGATTATTGCAAAGCGCACCTAGCGCGCTACAAATGCCCAAAATCAGTGGCGTTTGTCGACGACTTCCCGCGCACCGGCGCTGGCAAGGTGTCGAAAAAAGATCTCCGCGCTCCCTACTGGGAGAATCACGGGCGCAGCATCGGCTAGACCAATAACTTTACGGGAATTATTTTCCATTTTTTGTTACGCTAGCTAACATTCAATAGACCAACCGGAGTTTTACAATGATCACAACCTACGATGACGCGTGGCTAATCGATGGCCGCCGCAGCGGCTTTGGTGCAGTAAATGGCACAATCTCGAACATTTCCGCAACCGATCTCGGTATTGCTGTCGTGAAAGGCCTGCTTAGCGAGGCGAAGATCAATCCCCAGGACATCGACTGCCTATTTGCCGCCAACCTTGCCCCCTCTGACTTTGACGCGGGCTATTTACCTCGGCACATTGGCTTGTACTCCGGTCTTCCCCAAGGCGCACCGGCACTGATGCTACAGCGTCTGTGTGGTTCAGGTTTCGAACTTATTGCCGCAGCTGCCGATTACCGCCAGCTCAATAAAGCCGAAGTGATGCTCTGCGTAGGCAGTGAATCAATGTCTCGTATGCCAGTCGCCAGCTTTACTAGCCGCAGCGGCTTTAAATTGGGTCAAGTCGACTTCCGCGACTACCTGCTTGAGCTGCTCTATGACGCCGCTGCCGATATCCCAATGGGTATCACAGCCGAGAATCTCGCCAAGCAGTACAATCTAAGCCGCGTTGAAGTCGATCAATTCGCGATGACCAGCTTTGAGCGGGCCTTAGCCGCGCAAAAATCCGGCGTGCTCGCTGATGAAATACTCACGCTCACCAACCAAACCTTTGAATGCGAAGGTTTGAAAACCAAACAGTTTAAACTGCCACGCGGTGTTGAAAGCTTCGCAACTGACGAGCATGTGCGCCCCACTACCCTAGAGACACTGGCGAAATTGCGCCCCTCTTTCACTAAGGATGGCGTACAAACTGGCGGCAATAGCTCTGGCATTGTAGACGGCGCAGCTGCCGCATTGGTTTCTAGCAAAGCCTATGCTGATCGCACTGGTCTTAAGCCCCTCGCTAAAATCGTCGCCTCTTCTGCAGCCGGTGTTGATCCCCACTACATGGGTATCGGCCCAGTTCCAGCAATCAAAGCCTTGTTAGAAGCCACTGGCCTAAGCATTGATGACATTGGTTTGTTCGAAATTAACGAAGCATTCTCGGCTCAGTGTCTTGCCGTAGCCCGCGAGTTAAAAATTGACGAGAGCAAACTCAACGTCAACGGCGGCGCAACTGCATACGGCCACCCACTGGCTGCAACCGGTGTGCGCTGTACTACAACCGTTGCTAAAGAAATGAAACGCCGCGGCGTTAAATACGGTATTGCTTCAGCCTGTGTAGGCGGTGGCCAAGGCAGCGCTATACTGCTGGAAAACCCCGACGCATAAGCTATACGCCATTAGCAGCAACGCTGCTATGTAAACCCAAAACGGCAGCCCTAGGGCTGCCGTTTTACTTTGTGGCGCAGTATATAAAATTATTCGGCCAGCAGAGCATCTACCGTCGGCAATGCTTTAGGATTACCGTCAAATCCCATCGGCAAAAACCACGCGCGCCCCATATTAGTATGCGCCTCAGCGTACTGAATTAATGCCTTCGTGCTTTCACGCTTAAATGCCGCACTGGTGTCACTACATGCCAGAATACGCTCTAGATGGAAGCCCATAGCTGTCACCTCAAGGTTTTTTCGCGCGACATCAAGCTCTGCCAGCGAGCCTGCAACACTCTCCTCAGCTGCGCCAAGCTCCAGTAGCGCATCGGCTAATTTAAACAGCAATCGCTGGCAGTAATCATCAACCGCATGCTCGCGATTAGCCTGCTGCTGCAACGCCGCAAGATGACCTAACATTAGGCCCGCTTGCTCTTTGGCAAGGGGCTGATCATCGCGAATCGCGGGCATAATGGTGTCTTGCAGAGTACGCATCATGGTATCAATGCGCAGTGCGCTAGATGGATTCATTACTGAACCTCCTTAAGCAGGCTTAATAGTTCGGCGGAAAAGGAGTGCCCTGCTGCGGTAAGCCAACTCAGCAATACATCTTGATGACTGTGCTTTCGACTAGCAGTTTGCGCCGCAGTGGCAAGGCAAATTGCCACACATTTGTACACGCTCAATACCTTATAAAAATGCAGAGTTTTGGCATCGACTAGACGGCCCGTTGCCGCGCGGTAGCGTTCACACAGTTCCTCTGGCGTCATCAGCCCCGACGCCATAATCTGACCGTCTTCGGTCACGCCCTTGTGGCAAATAATCCACGCCAGGTCTTCGTGGTAGTCGCCAATATGGGCCAGTTCCCAATCTAAAACCGTGCTAATTTCTTGGCTGTCTTCGTCAAATAAATAATTGCCGGTGCGGTAGTCGGCGTGGACCACCACTAATTCCCGCGCGCTGGGAAGATTGTCGCGCATCCAGCGCTCGGCCAAGCCCATCAGCGGCGAGCCTTCAATGGCGTCATCCTGCCACACACTGCTCCACCAATTTAATTGCCAGCGCGCCGCCTGCTGGGGGTCGGCATCCGGCACCTGAAACACCTCTGGCTTAAAATCCACGGCCACCCCATGCATGGCCACCAAGTAGTCAATAAATTGCGCCGAGAGCCGCTCGCGGAACCGCTCAGGCAATAACGCACCCAAGCCCGACACATTGCCGCTGTCACCGCTGGGCTTGGTGACACCACCAATAAAGCCGCAAATCAGTGCCGGTCGCCCCAGCTCAGCGCCCTCTATGTCTGCCCATAACACCGGTGGCACCGGTAATACACTCTGCATGCAGTTAAGCACTTCGTACTCTTTACGGCGATCAGTCACCACCGCGCTTTCTAAGGGATCCATACGCAGTACGCAGCGCTGTACAGGCCCGGCCGCAGAATGTAAATCAAAAACAAATTGCTCCTTAGACGCGCCCCCACCCATTCGGCGCAGACCTTTCACCTCAGCCCCAGCCAAACCTTGAGCGCGAATGAAAGCCTCTAACTTAGGCAGCAGTTGCTCTGCACTCAGCGACTGGTATACACCGTGGGATTTATTGTTCGCAGCCTGCTGTAACATCGCCACCACGCTAGGTTCAATATCGCGACCCAACTCAAAGCTCGCCGCCACACTAGACAAGCTCATTTGACCACCTCGGCTTTTGCTTTAACGTAGTTAATCAGGCTATTAGTCCACATCACTTCGCAACAGCCACCGCCGGGCTGACCGTCGATGAAAGCGGAAATCGGCGATTCAAAAAGCGTAATCATCGGATCAGGTGAAAGATAAAAAGTCGCGAACGGGACCCCTTGAAAGCGAGTTGATCGCCCGGCGGTATCGACAATATCCGCATTGACAACACGCGTGGTCATGTCGTCATTCATCTCAAAATCAATATCCACGTCAACCACCTGAGCGATATGGCCGTTCTTATCCACGTAACCGCGAATCAGGGTTTGGCCCATCGACTCCAGCTTCCAAAAATGCACGCTTAACTCTGGGCCCGCTTGGGCGTGTATCCATTTCCAGTGCTGATTCACACCCCAGTCCCGGGTACCCCAGGAATGGTCACGCTGGGTGTAGCCGCGCAACGCGATCTCTTTGCCAGCGAAGCGAATCAACCCCGATTGCGTGCCCTGCTGCTCAAAGCGGTCATGAGCAATCCACTGGGGGCAACCGCCTTTATGAGAGCTATAAGCGTAAGCGGGTTGGCTGGCGGTGAAATGAAAGTCTATTTCGAATTTATCAGATTGATAGCGAATGTGGGCAGTTTCTAGCAAGGTGCCCAAGCGCAGCTGCAAGCCCGCGACGCGCCAGTCAAAAAAATCCATTTCGGCGGCTACCGCAATACCATCAAAACTTTCGATCAACGGCTCTGGCCCAATGCCAGGGCCAAAAAGGGTGACCGCGCAACCCGCCCTACCTTCGCCATTGACCCAAGTGTAAACAATACCCGCCACCCCCTCTTCCGGCAGCTGTAATAAATAAGCCAGCGACTCTCGGGCCAGCGGCCCACTGCCAAGTTTATGACGATTATCGTGAATAGGGTCGAGTGGTTTTATATCGGTGGTGTACACGCGCTGCATAGAGCCTTCCTTTATTATTTGCTTAAGTATTATTACCAAGCATAACAATTAAGGAAAAACCAGCAATGGACCAATTTCAGCTAACGGCACCGCTGCTATTCGCCGGACCAACGCTGCAGTACAAAATAATTTTAGAGTAAACCGAGCTGCTGAACCGCCGCCAAGAGCGCGGTACGATTGTGTACATTAAATTTACGAAACAAGCGTTTAAAGTGATTCTCAATAGTGTATTCGGACAACGACAATACAGCGGCGATCTGCTTATTGCCATAGCCTGCATATAAGGCATTAATGACATCCCGCTCCCTCGGTGTCAGTGTCAGCGTCTGCTCAATAGTAGAATAATGGCTAGAATCCGCCGAAAGTAATGGCGCAATCAACGACGACATTAGCGCCGTTGCCGACTCCCCCACAAAATGATCTAAGTCATCAATCACACTATGAGTAGCGGATATTTCGCCGTATTCTCGACCGCGATCTTGGCCCATTAGGCCGCCCACCAAAAAAATATCAGGGGTATAAGGGTGAATTACCGAAACAATATCGCGATAACCAACGCGGTTAATATAATTCCAATAGCTGTCACCTTCGCTATCGCTGCCCTCAAACTGGCAGCGATCTAAAACAGCCACCTCCTTGTTAGCACCTTGCTGCTTTATGTGATTTAAAAATGGATCGTGTGCCCACAAGCCTTGGCTGTACACCGATTTAATTTGGGCGCTCATGCCGTAATGACAAAAAAAGTGAACACCCGCTCGCTCAGGCCGAGCAGAGAACAAAAACAAACAAAAATTATTTGCTCCCGACCGGCTCATGATATCTTGGGCGAATTGATGTTGATGGCTAGTAAGTGTATGCATGGCTATTATTTTATTACCTAGCTAACAATTAGCATCCAGTGTAGTGCTAGGTTCAAGTCATCGTCAACTACTAGTCGATACGCCCAAATTTCATACTAAAATCATCAGTACTCGCAGCAAAGGTCTCCCTGTGGTCCTGCTATTTAGTATACTGTGCCTCGCTGAGCTGGCCTCGACATAAGCGAGAGCAGGCTTAACACTATTGGTGCTTATCACAAGCCCCCTTTCGGTAATTAGGTGAGGACAACAATTTTGGCAGAAAGCCCCAAAAAAGCGAGGGTTCCGCAGACACAGCGCACGGCGATTATGCGTTATCGCTTGTCAAAAGCCGCTTTTGAGGTCATCAAAGATGTCGGCTTTGCTAATTTCCGCACCTCTGCTGTGTCTAAGCAAGCAGGGGTTTCCCAGGGCGCCCAGCTTCATCATTATCCCACCAAAAATGATCTGACCTTGGCAGCAATGCAATACGCTTACGAGCAATCGAATAGTATTTTCACCCGCAATATTGCCGCCTTTCGACCCGACGACGATCCCGTTGATGCGGCAATGAAAGACGCCGAAGATTTCTTTATGTCTGACTATTTCATGGTCGCACTGGATATATTAATGGCGGGGGGCAAGAACGAAGAATTACGCGGCCAACAAATTGAGCTTGCAGTGACCAGTCGCTCCCTCGTCGAAAAGGCGTGGATCGACCGTCTGGTAGATTTAGGTTGGGACAAGGAGCTCGCCGAAGACATTCTCAATATCAGCTTTTGCTTGGTCAGAGGCTACGTTGTAAAAATGCTCATTAGCGAAAATCCCAAGCAATACCAGCGCCTCGTGAGCCGCTGGAAAGCCATGGTCAGCGCGACGATTAAACAGGAAGCTGCGCCGACCACGCAATAAGAACTTGGCATCAAAATCTTGCCCTTGTCCCAAGGCGCCTCGTCACTTATTCCGAGTCAAAGCCGCGAGTCCCGCCCAGTTTTAGCTTGGCCAATACTGTTGTTGATATATTCCACCATCGCATCCGGTTGATCATACATAGGCACATGGCCTGCATTGGCCAGTGTTAAAAATTGCGCAGTGGGCACGGTCTCGCGCATTTTTTGCAAAAAGACCTCAGCCGGTAAAATTGCATCATTTGCAGACCACACAATATTAATGGGCACTTCAGCGTTTAATAGCGGCTGCATTGCCCCCTTTTCAGCAAAAGACGCGATCAGTGGGGGAATTACCGGGCAGCGACACACACCGAGTAATAATCGGCGTGCGACCGCCGCCGTCACGCGCTCGCCATACATCATTTGAGTGGCAAACAAGCAGCGCCGAGCGGGCGCAAATTTCATTAGCGGCGCTACGAGAGGACGCAATATTGGGAATAGGCGACACGCAAGCACCATGGCCCGCGCGATACGCTGAAAGGCACTCTTGTTTGGCCAGCTACCAGCAGGGGAAAATGCGGTAACTGATTCTGCAATACCTCGCCGCGCGAGCTCTAAGGCCAGCCAGCCGCCTAGGGAGTTTCCCACTACATGCGCTGACTCAATCCCTTGGCGATGCATGTCAAAAATGATCTTGTCGCTAAGTGAATCAATACTAATAGACGAGTTTAAATCTACCGGCTCGCCGTCGAGATGCCCCGGCAAGGCGAGTGGAATGACACGATAATTGGCGGGGAACAGCCCCAGTAGCGGCGTCCATATATCGTGAGCCGACGTCGCGCCATGCAGGAGTAATATCGTCTCTATTTTTGTGTTTACAACTTGGCTAGCGGCTATTTCATTCATCGGCTAAAGACTTCTCAAATTCAAGAACGTAATTCAAACGCTCAACAGTATTGGCAGGCTGTGTAAGTGCCAAGCGATTCAGCAGCCATGCAGGAATTGGCCCAGCCGGATCCATAAACATTTCGGCGACCACCGCCGTTTTAGTCGGCGATAACGCAGTCAATTGCCAGCGATACCAGGCTTCGCTAACCCGAACCCGCCCAGGCTTAAGTGCGTAGTTATTACTAACAGCCTCACTGAGTACCACCACCGCGTCTGCCACTCGATACACCTCGGTCTGCAAGACCATATCCCGATCAGCAACCGGCCAGGGCATATCGTAATGGAAATACGCCCGTTGTTTATTTTCCGATGTCGACAGCACTGTAACGGTCTTGCACATTTCATCCCATTCGGGGCGACGACTAGCCTCAGTCAGCAGCGCCACCACCTTGCTTAACTCAACAGCTAACGAGGTCTCAATACGCACCGCCTTGAGGTCTGAATCAGTCAAATTACGGGTCAAAATACGGAGGCCTGCGGATTCTCGGCGAAGCGACCATTCACCATCTCCATCACCATCAAACTTGGATTTGGGTATCTCTATAGCAAATGACCCCGCCACCCAGGCAAACTGCAAAGCAACTAAAAGTAGCACCTGAGATTTGCCCATTACGATGCGCCAAATTTTCAACGGAGATTGACCTCAACACCCAAAGATACCGACCGTGGAGGATTGTAAATGGTCAGCACACCACCCGTATTCGGGGTATCAAATACCACCCCCGGTTCAAATTCATTGGTCAAATTATTGCCCACCAAATTAATCGACGGCTCGCCCCATACATTTGGAAAGCGAATATTAAGGCTCGCCCCCAACAATTTCATGGCCGGGTGTTCATAGGTTTGGGCAAGATTATTGTAATTGCGGTTTTGATAGGTGTAGTTCACCGTAGACACAATTTCAGCAGAGCCAACATTGCCTAGCCACGCCACCAACACCGATGCCGACACTGGTGGTGAGCCTGGCAACTCGGTTCCCGCCTCAGCAGGGCCTTGGAAATCATCAAAAAACGTGGTGGTGTGCGCGTCTACGTAGGAGCCATTCAGCTTCACGGCAAAACCACCGGGAAGCAGGGTATTTAAACCGAACTCAATCCCGGTGTTTTCTGCGCCACCCACATTAGTGGTGTACGCAAATGCCCCGGTATATTCCCTCTGCTGGACCTGCATATCGGTCCACTCAAGATAAAACGCAGTGAGATCAAACTGAATTGCGCCTTCAAACCACTCGGTGCGCAGCCCCAATTCATAATTCCAAATATTATCTGATTTGAAAAACAGGGGTACGTCAGGATCTCGCGAAGGGTTCTGATTTGCGCCCGCGTAACGGAAGCCTTTTACCGCCGAGGCAAAGATCGAAAATTCATCAGAATAACGCCATTTTAGCGTCATTTTTGGATTAAATACCGTTTCGGCCACTTCGCCAACATCACGGCCCAGTGATCCGGCAGCCACGCCGCCAATATCACCAAGCAGCGGCGTTAGAATATCGCTTATCGCGCCGGTAGCCGGTATTCCCGACAATAATAACAGCGTTGTTTCTATATCGGCCTCGGTGGTCTGACGGAAATAGCGTCCACCTAAACCCAGTTCCCAGTGCTCGCCTAATGAGCGGGTAAGGTCAAAAAATGTTGCGTACTCCTCCGCCTCAACATTGCCGCGCAATCGTAAGAGATCTCCGGTGGTTTCGGTGCCTATATTTAAAGCTAAAAACTGATCGCTGAAGACATAAAATACCCCCGCGACATAGCTCCAGTCCTGCAAAATCCACCAATCCGATTCCGTTGGCGCCCCCGACACAATCCGAATTTCGGCGCTAGGTTGCTCCGACTCAATATACGTATCACCATAAGTGCCGATTCCCGCAGTCGATGTGCCAAAAAACTGCGAGTAATCCAAACGCTGCGGATAATCCTTGGTCATATTCGCCGCAACGGCAACCACATCAAAATGCTCAAAGGCCCAGTCAGCGGTAAGAGTATGAATATCGGTACGTGAGTCGAGCACATCTGGGAAAAAGCGTTCCGAATGGGTTGGCTGACCAATCGTATTGGCAAAAGCGCCATCATCTTGATGGGTTTCACGCCGCATACCGCTGTAATTAAGACTGAAATTTTCGGTAGCACGCCAACTCAGCAAACCGCGAAATTGTTCAGATTGCGATGAGTTAATATCGTCGCGACCCGACCTAAGATCGGTAATATATCCCGGCCGCGCGGTTTTACTGGCAACAAAGCGTGCCGCAAACTTTTCCCCTAAAGGGATATTGGCCATCACATCATAGCGGTGAGACATGCTGTCACTGCGTGCGTGCTCCGTTGTCGAAGCTGCCAGCTGGCCGTAACCTTCTTCAAAGTCCGGCTTATTCGGCACATAGCGAATGGCTCCAGCCAGCGCAGAGCCCCCAAATAAGGTGCCCTGTGGTCCCTTCAGAATTTCAACGGTTTTTAAATCATAGGGATCAATATTTGGCTGCGGCCCAAGAATTGAGGGGTTTACCATCGACACGTCTTCATAAAACATACCAAAAGTACGTGTAAAGAAAGTAAAGAATGTGTCTGTCGACACGCCACGAATGATGACTTGAGCCGCCTCTGGGTCTAAGCCTGGACTGACTGAAACACCCGGCGAGAAGCGCGCAATTGACTCTATGCTGGAGGCTCCGATTTCCCGCAAAGAATCCCCAGAAAACGCATCTATACTAAGCGGAATATCGCGCAGATTCGCATCGCGCTTGGTGGCAGAAACAATAACTTCTTCCAGCACGGTGACCCGTTGTTTCGCGTTTAGCGACGCGTCTTGCGTTGTTGATTCCTGAGCAAGCAATGACAATGGCATCCCAACCACTCCGACCAAAACAAAGCAGGCACAAAGCTTACGGGGCACAATGTAAGCGCTGACTAAATAACATTCATTATTATTCATATTTACCCTAAATTTTTTATGCTTAGATAGGAGATTGAAATATCCACCAAATATAGCTTCGCAACAATGTCACATTTGAACTAATATTTTGTCCTAAATGCCCATCAAGCGAGAATAGCAATGAGCAACTACTTCATACCGCCACATATTCGCGGCGCACTATGCGAGGCATTAGAAGCCCACGGCATTGACGTAGAGTCCTTGCTCAGCGAAGTTTCTCAGTTACCGGGCATTGACAGTCCAGAGTACGACTTATTGGTTTGTCATCGCCTATTGCAGGCGGGTTGGTACTTACTCAACGACGAAAACCTACTGTTAGGTGACGGCAAACCCTTAAAGCCAGGCGCATTTTTTTACGCCAGCAACCTTATGATTAACGCGCCGAACCTAGGCGAAGCCTTAAATGTCGCCGCGTGCTTTTACAGCTATGTCGGCGACTCCTGGCACCCGGAGTTGTCAGTAAACCAAAAGCATGCCAGTTTTAGGGTGAGAAGATATGGTCAAAAGAATGACCCAAATCACTTACTTGCCGACTACCTACTCATCGGCTTTTACCAATTTGCCAGCTGGCTTATTGGCGAGCGCATAACCCTCACCAGCGTCAGCTTCGACTATCCGCGACCAAAGCATGAGGTGGAATTTCAAACATTATTCCCCTGTCGACGATATTTTGATCGCGACCACCTCGAATTCAGTTTCAGCGCCAACTACTTAAAACAAGACATTATGCAAAATGCCGCTTCGCTGGCGGCATTATTAATGACTTCGCCGTCCTTCCTATTGGTTCCACAAGAGCCCACCCGCAAGATCCATACTGAAGTTCGTCACATTTTAGAGGCGTCTCCCACTACCGAAATGCCTAGCCTTGCTGAAGTCGCTAAAAATCTCAAGTTAACCACCAAAATGCTGGGGACGAGACTAAGAAAAGAAGGGGTGAATTTTAATGAAATTAAAAAAAATGTGCGTCTAGACAAGGCCAGCCAACTGCTTATAAATCACAATATTTCAATCGCTCAAATTGCTGAAAAACTCGGCTTTGAAGAAACCGCCGCATTTAGCAAAGCGTTTAAAACGTGGACCGGAGAAACCCCGGCCCAATACCGCAAAGCGCGCAGCTCCTTCAAGGAGTAAACCATTTTACGCTCCGTATCTATCTTGGCGAAACGCATCTAAAAGAACAGCCTTGACCGCAATCCGTTCTTATGGTGAAAATACGCTATCGAACAATAATAGCCTCGCGCAGTATACTGCCGCCTCGGTAAGCAGTACCCACGCACAGGCAAAAGGATGTCGCCTTGAATCAAACACCGCAGCACCGAGTTCGTATAGTGATATACGGCACGGGGCAATATGGCTGCCATATTGCCCGACTGGCCAAGGAACGCGGTTGGCAAATTGTCGCCGCGTTTAATCGCGCCGGTAATAAAATAGGCAAGGACCTCGGCTGCCTTGCAGGCTTAGATCAGCCGCTCGGCGTCATTATTCAAGACTGCGACACCGCCAGCTACGCTGATCTCGATGCGGACATTGGTATTGTCACCGTCAGCAATTTACTCAGCGTTAACTTTAGCGCTCATCAACGCCTACTTGGCGCCGGTATAAATGTGCTGTGCCACGGTTCTGAATCCTACTACCCCTACGGTTGCGACCCCACTATCGCCGGCCGTCTCGACGCCTTAGCCAAAGCGAATAAGGTAAGTTTTAGCGGTGGCGGTATTTGGGATATGTCGCGTATTTGGAGTGGTATTTTACTGCTCGGCCCCTGCACCCAAATTACGTCGCTTGAGCACAGCAGTATTACCGACGTATACGGTCAAGTTAGCAGCTTTGAGCAAGCCGCCTTTGTCGGCATCGGCATTAGCGAAGCCACTTTCTATGAACGGGGCCTGCACCAAGCCCCTTTCGGCAATTCTTACAAAACTATTTGCGAGCATGTGCTTAGCGCCGTTGGCTACACCGTTAGCCACAGCGAAGTCAGCATAGCGCCGGTACTGTATGACAAGCCGATCACCAACCCGCGGAGCAACGAGGCAATCCCCGCCGGTACATCGGTAGGCACCCGAATTTCTGGCCGCACCCATACCGAAGAAGGTGTTAGCGCCCATTTCAATATTGAACTGCGGTTATTCAAAGATGACGAGGAAGAGCATGTCTATTGGGCGGTAGACGGCAGCCCCCGCAATGAACTTCGCAACAATCGCAAAGACAGCGACCTGACCACCGCCGGCTGCCTGTTCAACCGTATTCCCGACGTTATAAACGCCAAGCCCGGCATTGTATTGATCTCAGAAATGGGGCCGCTGCGCAGCAGCGCGCCACACTACCAACTATAATAAGGAAGTTGCCAATGACTACTCGCTACCCCATTTCCTTGAGCATGAATGAATTACTAGCCGAGGCCCGATGCCTCAGCGGTATTAATATTATCGACACCGAGGTACGTGAACCACTTGAGGCGCTCCTTCATTCCCTAAACACTGACAGTCATTTGCACAAAGCTGGCGCCGTCGCCATGCAAGGCAAGTTGCTGCGCCTCCTGTGCAATCGGCTGCGAATGATGCGCGACTTTGCCGCCCACCCAGAAATTGCCGATCAAAAAATTAACAATCCGCTTTTTGTCTTAGGCATGGCTCGCAGCGGCACCACTAAAACTCATCGCGTGTTATCGAGTACCGGCGATTTTAACTACATGCCTTACTGGCAGGTACAGTATCCCGCCTTGTTTAGCGGCGACCCCAGCGAATCACCCCAGCCGAGAATAGACGCCGCCGACAACTACCTCCATTGGCTCGATCAAGCCGCGCCAGAGAGCAAAACCGGCCACAGCTTCGAGACCTTTGCCGCCGAGGAGGACTCCCTACTCACCGAGCAGTGCTTTCTGGCGCCGTCATTCTTTGCCTACTCAGAAGTACCGAGCTATATGGCGTGGTTTATGGCACTGGGCAGCCAGGGCATGATTCGTAATTTTGAGTTTCTAAAAGACGTATTGAAATACCTGCAATGGCAGGGGCTGGCGAGTCCCGACAAACCTTGGGTATTAAAGGCACCGACCTACTACGGATTTGAACCGGAGTTACTGAACGTGTTTTCCGATGCAAAGCTCGTCATGACCCACCGCACACCATTAGCCACCGTGCCGTCGATTTGTAAATTATTAGAATATTTTCACATGCCCTTCGACGATGCGCGGCTTGACCCTATTGGTCTGCAAGGGAATTTAGCTGAACTACTAAAGCTCCATCTACACAACCGTACAGCGCATGCCAACATCTCCATCTTGGACATTCCCTTTGAAGACGTGGTGCAAGACACTGGCGCCGTTATTGAAGAAATCTACCGTTTCGCTGGCATAAGTTTTACTGACGCTACGCAACAAAAAGTGCAAAACTGGGACAACAACAACCCCATTCACAGCAAGGGTAAATTTAAATATTCACTTGAAGAGTTTGGCCTAACTAAAGATGCTATCGAAGATGATATGGCGGGCTATATCGCGTTTATAAACGCCTTAAAAGCTCACCGCAGCAAATAATCCTAGCCCGCAGTGACTAAACCAAGCATAGCGCCGGTCGCCGTCATTTTAAGGCGGGGGCGGCCTTGTGCTCGGCCATCAGACTGCTCCTGCCTGTCTATTTTCTGCCAGCCAGAAAAACCAAGCGTGACACTCACCCGCGCATTGATTGCCTCAAGTACTTGCGCCGCAGACAGCGTTCCTTCCATAGGCAATACATTACTGTCGGCATCGGCCATCACCGCCGCCACAGCATCACGCGCGCATTTTTTATTGCTGCCAATAATGCCTTTAGGACCGCGCTTAATCCAACCCGTTACATAAGCGCCAGCAATCGCAATGCCATTATCAACAATGCGCGAGTCACGACTGGGGATAACACCTCGCACGTCATCAAAAGGCAGGCCATCAATTGCCAAACCGCGATAGCCAATCGCCGCCAGCACCAAGCCGGCGTTTAACGCCTGCTCAGACTGATCACGCCTATCTACAACCTTAATTTGTGCAACTTGCCCCTCGCCAACAATAGCGGTTGGCGCGGCATTAAAGCGAAATACAATTCTACGGCTACCCTGAGATTTTTCTTTGCACAGCTTGGCTAAGGCATTCACTTTTAATTGGGTTTCATAGTCCGCGTTTTCTGGAGTCAAGGATAAATCAGTGCCCTCAACACTTATCGCGGTATCGGCAAGCTCACCAAGCTCCATTAACTCGGGATAGTTAAATGCGGCGTGCTCCGGCCCGCGACGGCCAAGAATGACAATTTCCTTGAGCTGACTTTTGCCAAGTGCGTCCAGCGCATAGCTGGCAATATCGGTATTATGCAAAGTGCTAATGGGCGAAAATAAAATTCTGGCCACGTCCATCGCCACATTGCCATTGCCAACCAGCACCGCGCGCTCGCAACGTAAATCAAACTGTAAATCACTAAAGTCGGGGTGGCCGTTATACCAGCTCACAAACGCCCGAGCTGAATCACTGCCGCGCAGATCTTCACCCGTAATACCCAAGCGACGCTCATCGTCTGCGCCCACGGCGTAAATAACGCCGTCGTACCACTGGCTTAAATCTGCGGGACTAACATCCCTACCCACCTGCACATTACCAATAAACCGAAAGCCCTGGCGCCTAGCAATACTGTCGTAAATCGCCGCCATGCGCTTTTTATCGGGGTGATCCGGCGCAACGCCAGAGCGAATTAAGCCCCAAGGGGTAGGCAGCCGTTCAAGCACGTCCACCTCAACGGGGCGCCGAACAATTTGGTTTAAGCCACCATTAATAAAGGTGCCGCCAGGGCCTTCCAATAAATGCCCTGCGGAATACATTCCCGCTGGGCCGCTGCCCACAATAGCGATGCGTAGGGGGCGTTCACTTATCATGACGAAGCTCCGCAACGGCTTGGGTATGGGATTGAAAGTGCGCGGCGTTAATGCCGATATAATCCAGCCATTTTTCTGGGAGCTGGTCTTCGGCGAATATCGCGTTTACTGGGCAAGCCTCTCTACAAGCATCGCAATCAACACACAGCACAGGATTGATATAGAGCTGCGTTGCTGCGTCAAACCCAGAATCATCCGGCATGGGACTGATACAGTCCACAGGACACACTTCAACGCAGGAATAATCTGCCACACAGGGCGCGGTAATAACATAGCTCATGACGCCATCTCCACCACATCGCGCAGAGAACGAATGCGCACGCTAATCCCATTAACCGTGGCATTGCCACTGGGCAAGTCTGCCGAGTCTGCACGATTAGTGGTAAGTTGATTATAGCCAGCACCGCCCACCGCAACTGCGCGCTGCCAGCCGCCCTCGTGACCCCAGCCATGAGGGAGCGCCAAGCTACCGGGCATCATCTCGTCGCTAATACGCGCTTCTGGCACCCGAATTTGCCCATAAGGTGAACTTATTTCGACTGGATCGCCCTCTTCGATACCATAGCGCGCGGCGTCCGTGGGGTGAATACGCAAACGCTGAACACGGTCGGCCACTACCAATTTGGAAATATTGTGCAGCCAGGTATTTTGCGAACGCAGCTCCCGCTGACTAATAAGACTTAACGGATAGTTTTCATCCTGCGCAAAAGAGCTCGCCAATAAGCGCGCCATCTCTGTTCTAAATACCGCATGATCGAGATTCACTTTTTTATCTTTGGTAAACATCCTTTTATTGAGAACACCGGTTGGCAGGCCGTTGGCCAATTTAATTGCACCGTCATTATTCAATAGCTTTTTGCGACTTAAGCCTGAGGGCCGCAAACCAAACCAATCTCCCTCTGGCCCAGTGCGCAAGCCCACATCCATTAAAAATGAGGGACTGGGTCTAAGCCCTAATTTACCCAATAGCTGAGCACCGGGAAAATCTGCCGGCACAATACCAATGCGCTTAGATATTTCATCCATAATCCACGCGTCATCGCGAACATCGCCTCGCGCTTTTAAAGTAGGGCCCACCCACTGAGCGTGGGGTACACCAGAATGCGATTGGGTAAAAATAGGAAAGCCTTCGCGCTCTAACCACGTAGTTGGCGGTAAAATATAATCCGCCATACGGCTGGTTTCAGTAATATAGATATCTTGGGAAATGAGTAAATCGAGCTGTTTAAAGGCATCTCGCAACTCCCCAGCAGCCGGGCTACTGGTGGCCGGATTCGCGCCAATGACCATCATTGCCCGCAACTGGCCTTTGCCTGGGGTGGTAATTTCGCGAGGAATACTTACCACCGGCGCCGTGCCTGCCACTTCTGGAAAGCCATCCACCCGAGTGCGCCAGCGATCATAGCCCGTTGATTTCAACTGATGCATCAGCGCTTCTAGGTCAATAAATGGCCGAGCAAAACACCAGCCGCCCTCGCGATCTAAATTGCCGGTGGCGATATTAAGCACATCAAGTAGATATTTGCTTAAGGTGGCAAATGGCCCAATTGACATACCGCAGCGCCCGTAAGCACAGGCCGAAGGGGCAGCAGCAAAATCCCTCGCCAATTGCTGGATATCAGCAACAGGGATTCCCGCTGCATCCGAGGCTTGTGCCAAGGAAACTGGCGCAAGCAAATCCGTTATAATTTCAGAACCCGAAGTTTGGCGCTGCAATGCAGCGAGGTCTGCTAAGCCTTCATCAAAAATAACCTTTAACATAGCCGCGAGCAACCACGCATCACCATTGGGTCGGATAGGTAGATGCTCGAAAAGTTCTGCGGTTTCGCTCCGCCGTGGGTCAATAACCACCACCCTACCGCCCCGCGCTGTTACGCCAAGCATGGTGTCTCGGAAGCGGCCAATATTGGCCATACTGCCATGGGACACCACTGGGTTAGCGCCAATGCACAACATAAAATCGGTGCGGGCAATGTCTGGCACTGGGTTTAAAAAATTACTGCCATAAAGCAGTTGGCTCACCAGCCAATAGCCATTGATGTCGATAGAGGCGGCACTGTACAAATGCTTGGTTTTTAGAGCCCCTGCCATGCCAAACAAATTGAGAAAGGCACCGAAGTTCCAGGCAACAGAATTGCCTTGATACAAGCCAATAGATTCACGGCCATGCACTTTAATAATGGCATTTAAGCGTTCGCCAATTTCGTCTAGCGCCTGCTCCCAAGAGACTGCAACAAAAGAACCATCATCGGTTCTCTTTAAAGGATGCAATACGCGATCGCTATCATCGCGAACCGCACCAAAGGCAAGACCTTTAGAACAAGCAAAACCTTTTGAATTAGGGTGGTCAGGATCGGGGCGCAGCTTAATTAGATCGTCATCTTGAATCGTTGCCACTAAACCGCAGGACGATTCACAGACACCACAAAATATTTTTTTGTCGATACGCGGGGAAGACGAACGCTTATTATTCATTATTGGCGCTATCATATAAATTACCTGCAATCCGTGATTGGTGATCTACGTCTTGCTGTATAAACGCAAAAAAGCGCATACCCTTTTGAGTACACGCGTTGCGGGCTTATATCGCCACTGATATTTACAAACCAAGCCCTAAACCTAATGGTGAGGTAACAAGCGGGATGGCTGGCAGTGTTCCAACAATACCCGATTGAGTGAGAATAGTGCCATTACCCAAAAGATAAGGGACAATATTCATGGGATCAGTTGCAGCCACTTCTAACACCGGCACCGTACTAAACAAGGCACCCGTACCCAAGCTGCTACCAATGCCGATTACCGTATTAAGGGTATCTAAAGGCTCTAGCTCGCTGCCCATCGCAATAAGACCGGGAAGCGCACCGGAATTTCGCCCCAAGCTGCGCGGCACATCCTCAAGAAGCCCAGGAATTACACCTGGCAGCGCAGCCACATTGACGATGCCCTCTAAGCTAGGAATGCCACCCCCATCTAAACCACCCATCAGCGGCAAGGCTGGAATCTGTGCAACGGAAGCGCCAGCTTGAAAGCAAGATGCTACGACCGCCACTAGTGCTACTATAGATTTTATTTTCATTTTCAACTCCTAAACGCTATTTATTTCATTCAACAAGCAAAGCCAAAAAGTCGGCTTACCTTAGCTCAATTAATAAAACATCTGATCAAAATTCCATTTCACGCGCATGCCCATCAAGCGCGGTGGCGCCAACACCACAGTACGCCCAAAGTCTTGCTGCAGTATCGTGCCAAAGTATTCTTCATCCAAGGCGTTATTGACAAAAGCAGTTAGCTGAAGACCATAGGGATCATAGAAATAACTTAGACGAGCATTCCAAAGACCGTATGCTTCCTGTTCAAAGAAAGGCGAGTTTTGCGGGGTGGTGTTATAACCGCCGTTGTAGTAATAATCCACGCCGATTTCGAGATCACCGGCATTGCCCATGGCAATACGCTGGTTCGCCGCAAAGGTATAGCTGATATCAGGCGTACGCACTACATCATTACCAGAGAAGTCACGCGCTGTGTCACCGGTCAAGCCGTCTGGCCCAAAATACAAACCAGTGTCATCGTCAAAACCAGCACCATTGGTGTACTCGGTATACTTAGCATCTAAATAGGTTACCGAGCCCGTTAGTGCTAAACCGGGGTTGATGTTTGACATTGGCTGCCACTGAAAATCCATCTCTGCGCCTTCGATTTCAGATCGACCGGCATTTTGGAAGCGTACTATCCCCCCGGAAGTTAACGATACAATCGCGGTTAACACATCTTTTATGTCGGTTTTAAATATTGCCGCATTTAGACGTAAAGTATCGTCAAACAAATCGGTTTTAATACCAAGCTCAACCGCAGTCGCCGTCTCTTTACCCACTAGATCTGGGTCAGAGAAAAAGTTAATTGTGTTATAGGTAGGGCTTTTAAAACCCTGCGATGCAGAAGCATAAATTTGGGTTGAGTCAGTTGGCAAGTACTGCACCGCAATCCGAGGTGACATCGTCTCCTCTTTAACATCGGGAACGCTAAAAGTACTAATGCGCTGATTATTTTCCCGGCTTCTGCTGCGGTAGTAAGGATCATCCTGCTTACCGCTTGTTCCTAGGACCGCATCGAGAAACGCATCGCGAATACCGCGAGTTTCCGACTGGTAGCGCGCACCAAGAGTCAAATTCCACGCTTCATTAAAGGTATATGTACCTTGAAAGAACGCCGAGTTCGAGGTGGTATACAACACAGAACCCGCTTCCAGAGTTACGTTAAGGGCAGGGTTGGAAAGCACTCCGTTTAACGCCGGAACTGCGGTAACTAAAGAATCAATCGGCAAGATATTTTCCGCAAACCCGCCGCCACCCACGGTAAAGAACAAACTATCAAAACCGCCTTCGGCCTCAAGACGATACAAACCCGCTACCCATTCAAACTTATCGCTGCCCGGTGTTTCAGCATTAGAGGTAAACTGAAGTTCATAAGTTTGCTGCTCATTGAACTGCCCATCAAAGGTAAAGAAGGTAACCTGGCTATTCTCTGTTGAATCATAGTCGTAGGCGGCAAATGGAATTTCTATGGCGTTATCCGCATAAATAAACTTCATATCGATCGGGCCAGGACTCCACTCGAAAACAGCCGCATACATTGTATTTTCGGTTTCGTTACCGCCTTGAATATCGTTATGCCAGTTACGGTCTGCCTTATCTGGCTCATAAGAACCCGCAACCAAAGCAGATGGACGGGTGTTTTCGTTTACCAGCGAATTGCCATTAAACTGATGAATATAAGAGCCAATTAACGTAGCACTTAGGGTATCGCTTATATCCCATCGTAATTTTAATCGGCCACCTTTGGTAAAGTCTTTACGCTCAGGAGCAGGAACTCCTTCATTGGTGGTGTTTTTACCCATAATCATGGGTAATTCTTCAAAGTAAGCAAGGGTAAAGCCAACGTCTTCAGTAAGCGGGCTACCCACATATACGCTATATGACTTTTTATCCACCGTTTCGTTGAGACTATCTAGATCATAAACACCGTATTCCGCATTAAGCGATCCTACGAACTCTTCTGGTGGATTTGCAGTAACAATATTGATCGCACCGCCGGTGGAGTTACGACCAAACAACGTGCCTTGCGGTCCTTTCAAAACCTCCACCCGCTCAACTGGGCCTAGCGTGTCATTTTTACCCTGGCTAGACGGGATATTGATACCATCTATATAAGTTGCCACACTCGGATCCGCTGATGGCAAGAATGCATCGGTACCCACACCACGCAAATAAATCAGCGTGTATCCATAAGTAAAGGTAAAGGTTAAGCCGGGTGTAATACGCGCTAAATCTGCAGTACTTTCTATACCGAAGGCATCCAATTTTTCGGAGCTAAAAGCAGAGATACTAATCGGTACATCTTGCGAGTTTTCTTCGCGCTTCTGCGCGGTCACGGTCACTTCTTCTAGCAACCTGTTGCTGCTTTTCTTTTTGACGATCTCCGCAGCCCCAGCACCTTGTGCGTAGGAAAAACCACTACTTAACAATGAAACCCCAACAAGGGCCGCAAGCTTCCTCATGTTCAAATCCTCACCAAACAAACGAGATTATTGTTATCAATACTTCGCTAAACTACTTTTCGCACACTAACTAATTTCAATATAATTTACCACGAAACTATATTATTGCAAGCACTAGATTAGATATTGCTGATTTTACGTACCAAGAACACTTGGACCCCAAGAGCTCCCTCTCAGTACCACAAAGGGATTTAGACGCCGATTGAAATTAACCTATTTTTATAAATTTCATAAACAAATCATATGCTTATAAAAATTTCGTCACATTACCTCCGCTATCAACATAGCCAAGCAGACCACGGCCAGCCACCCATTCATCATGTGTTTCCAAGGATTTGGCAGGGCATTCACTTCCATAAATGACATCATAATAGCTTTAACTTTAAGGGTAGATATCAATATGATCACCACCGAAGCAAGGACATAACCGTGAAATTCCTCGAACGTAAACCAAGACGCAATCGTTGCCAGCAGCAGAGCCATGGCAACCAAATTCTTTTTATCTCGAAGCTGTGCCATATTCACGCTCCCAAAAAATAGATTAACGGAAAAATAAAAACCCACAACAAATCAACCATATGCCAGTAAATACCGCCGCCTTCAACAGCCGCGACGTTATTAGCGCTGTACTTGCCTCGCCTTGTGTTAATAAAAAGCACGAGTAGAACCACCATACCACCAACCACATGAAGCAAATGTATACCGGTAATAATGTAATAAAACATAAAAAAGTCGTTACTCAAGATGCTAATACCATCTTGAATCTTTGCGTTGTATTCCATTGCTTTATTGATAATAAAAATAACACCACAAAAAAAAGCCGACGCCAGAAATAGCGCGCAATCCTTCTGGGCATTTTTCTTCAGAGCTTTAACAGCCAGCACTACAAACCAAGAACTAAGCAGGAGTATGAGGGTATTAATTGCTCCCAAATTTTGATTGAGTTGCGCTTGAGAGGATATATATGTAGCGAGATCTGCATTACGCTCCATTAAGTATGAAACAAAAAACAGGGCGAACATGCACATATCGGCAAAAATAAATATTAAAATGCCCTCTTCTACCGCGGGCACCCTTTCGTCTTCAATAGAAACACTCACCACCAACTCCTTTTCTTATAATCAAAAAAAAGATCACCTACGAATGTCGACAACCATTCAAAAGGCGATCTTAAAAGGGACTAATTAAGCTCGTGACAATTCAGGACTGGCTAGCGCAGCGCTTTCACTCGCCTTGATACGACGATGCACTTCTTTAATCATGAAGGTGCTCGCGATTGTGAACCAACCAAGCCAGCATGCGTAAGGGATGTAGTAGCTAAGCATGCCATCCCAAGCAAAAGGCCCCGTTGTTACGACACCCGTTAAGCTCGCAGGTATAAAGCTAAGACCACACCATATGGTGAGGTAACATACCCAGCGAGGGAAAAGCGGTACTTCACGTTTATCGGCCAAACCAACGAGCGCCGCAGCAATCATTTGCAATGTCGTACAGGCATATTGCAAATCTATGCACAACCACCCCAGATCCGTGAGCATCCTTGTGATTGCTGGATCTTGGTCCGGACGAAACGCAGCGGCCACCCAAAAGAAAGCACTAAACGACACGACCATCACAGTGAGCCCACCCCCGAGCAACTGGAGATTAGCCATCACTGGAAATCGGCCTTCAACTCTCGCCATTTGAGTGCTCAGCAGGGCCGTCCAAGGCAAATAGAAAACCACGGTAATAAGAGAAACTATAAAACCGAGTCGAATTGAGCCAAGATTCTCGGTATACCGCGCGTGTAAGGCTTCAGCCGTCAAAGCAGGTGAGGGATTTGGCAAATTCTGACCAATAATCCCCCAAAAAACGATAAAGGTCACTAAAAATGCCGGACCGCACCATGCGCTAATTAATTCATGCCGAAAGGCAGTTTTTTCATCCATCGCTATATACCTCGCTTGCTGTAAAAACACCAAGCTCAGCCTTTTTTAGCGAAACTTGGCCTCATCAAAAGACACAATTGCCTTCCGTAATAATCGATCTAACTCAGCCTGTTCTTTATCATCAAGCCCCGAAAACGCACTTGCTACCGGGCCCGCAACACTGGGAGTAGCTTTGCTAACAACTTGCTCGCCGAGCTTAGTAATTTCAACCACACTGCGACGACCATCTAATTTCCCAGCCTTACGACTGATATAACCGGCCTTCTCTAAGGTGACGATAACCTTGGACATATTAGGACGGCTGGTGCCAACCAATTCACTTAATTCACTAGGTGACGCACGGCCCTTGTCGCTAGCAACCAAAACACACAATGCGTGGTAGCTGTGCTCGGTCATTCCTAGCTCATCAAACACACCACCAAAGTAGTCACCAAGACCGTAGGCGGCAATTCTCACCAAGCGCACCAATATGGTTTGCTGCTTAGGCAATTCAGGTAGTGCTTTTGCCAATGGCTCTGTCGTGCGCTCCACCGACCGCAATCGTTCTATCCCTCTCACCCATTTACTCCCTTGTCCAATTCGATGTTCGTTAGCAAACAGCTCATGGTATTGGGGAAGTCACAATGGCGTCAAGCCATGATAAAACTTTGTTTTTAGTAGTAATAAAGGCTAGCAACCAGCAATGAGCTCTAGCTCTATACCCACTTTTTTTATTAAAAAAGGCTACTCCAACATGCAAAGCAGCCAAGCCGTCAGCAAGGGTAAATGCTTGACGAAAGACCAAATAGAAACCTTTTTCTCAACACCAAATTACTCGTTCCGACACTACGTGCCGACCTTATAGTTTATAAGTAATTTACTAAGAAACTATTTTTCTACTATTTGCCTCCCATGTCAAGTACTTCACATCAATAATATTTCACTAGCGAAGTAAAACCTTCAGACCAAGAAACCCTCGCCAGCGAACGAGGATTTCACGCTTATTGATGATCACTAACGACTAATCACATAAACACCGAACGTAAGTAATACTCAGGTATATCATCATCAATATGCTCTGGAACCGATAAGCCCAGCGATTCACTGATTTCATCAAGTATTAACGGATCGTCAATTGTTGCGGGTATTTTAAAAACATCACCATTAACCATTTTTTGCAGAGTGGCGCGCAATATCTTGCCAGACCGGGTTTTTGGTAAACGCTTAACTACCACCGCACGCTTAAAGCAGGCCACCGCACCAATTTGCTCACGCACCATGGCAACAGCCTCTTTTTCCACATCCTCGGAGCTGCGCTCTAAACCGGCGTTCAGTACCAATAGGCCCACCGGTACTTGGCCCTTCATGGCATCATTCACGCCAAACACCGCGCACTCGGCCACGTCGTGATGGGCGGCGAGCACTTCTTCCATACGCCCAGTAGACAGACGATGACCGGCAACATTTATAACGTCGTCGGTGCGGCTCATAATGAACACATAACCATCTTCGTCGATATAACCTGCGTCACCGGCATTGTAGAAACCGGGGTAGCGACTCAAATATTTATCGATAAAGCCCTGATCGTTTTTCCACAAGCTCGGCAAGGTCCCAGGCGGCAGGGGCAGGCGAATCGCCAGCGCACCCATCTCACCTGCAGGCAGAGTATCGCCCGCTTCGTCGAGTACCACTACATCAAAACCCGGTACACATTTGCCCGACGAACCGTATTTAACAGGGAATAATCCACGGCCAGCACAATTTGCCACTGCAGGCCAACCTAATTCGGTCTGCCACCAATGATCGATAACAGGAATATTGAGTTGCTTTTCGGCCCATTGAATAGTGTCTGGGTCTGCTCGCTCCCCCGCCAAAAACAAGTTTTGCAAGCTCGACAGGTCGAAATCTTCTGGACCGTGACCCTCTGGATCTTGCTGTTTTATCGCGCGAATCGCCGTCGGCGCGGTAAACATGGCCTTCACTTTATGGCGTTCAATCAGCCGCCAGTAGCTAAACGCATCTGGGGTGCCCACCGGCTTGCCTTCAAACATCAGCGCTGTCGCGCCGCGGACAAGCGGGCCGTAAACTATATAGGAGTGCCCCACTACCCAGCCAATATCAGAGGCCGCCCAAAACACATCACCAGGATCGATGCCGTAGATATTCTCCAGACTCCAATCCATCGCAACCAAATGACTGCCGTTGTCGCGAATCACGCCCTTGGGGTTACCGGTGGTGCCGGAGGTGTAAATAATATACAGGGGATCAGTGGCTTGTAGCACCGCACATTCGGCAGGCTTGGCAGTGCTCTCACATTCGTGCCAATCCAAATCCCGGCCAGCCTGCATATCCGCCTGCAACTGTGGTCGCTGTAGAATGATGCACTTTTCCGGAGGATACTTACAGTATTCAATAGCTTCGTCTAACAGCGGTTTGTAAGCAATTAAGCGAGTTGGCTCAATGCCGCAAGACGCCGAAATCACCAGCTTGGCCTCGCAGTCATCAATGCGCGAGGCCAATTCATTAGCGGCAAAGCCACCAAACACCACGGAGTGAACAGCGCCAATGCGCGCGCAAGCCTGCATCGCTACTGCCGCCTCTGGCACCATCGGCATATAGATAACGACGCGGTCGCCTTTTTCTATGCCAAGGGCTTTCAGGGCCCCGGCAAAATGCTCTACTCGCTTCAGCAATTGCGCGTAAGTAATGTGCTCCACACAATCGGTCACTGGGCTGTCGTAAATCAGTGCAGTTTGATCACCGCGACCGGCAGCCACATGCCGATCTAGGCAGTTATAACTGGTATTACACTGGCCGTCGCTAAACCAACGGTAGAGCGGCGCCCGACTGTCATCGAGAGTAATAGTAGGTGAATGGAACCAATCAATCGCCTTGGCGGCCTTTTCCCAAAGCGCAATATTTTCCTGCATATTCATTATTATTCTCCTTTACTCAAAAACAACCGCCAGCGAACCGACCCCCGAAATTTCCAGCGACATTTCATCGCCTGCTTTTATCGGCTCTAGTGGCACCAAGGATCCTGATAAAATAATGTCGCCAGCAAGCAAGCTAATACCGTACTCACCTAGAGTATTGGCCAGCCACGCCACACAGCTAAGTGGGTTGCCTAATGCCGCCGCGCCAAGACCTTCGCTAAGCAGCTGGCCATTTTTATACACTTTCATCTCAAGCGCAGGGAGGTCGAGCTCGCGAGGGTCGACTTTGTGGGCTTCACTAACAACAAAGCTTCCGCAGGAAGCATTATCGGCCACGGTGTCTTGAATTTTGATTGCCCAGTTAGCAATGCGGGAATCGACGATTTCGAAGCAAGGCATAATATAATCGGTAGCCGCCAATACATCGGCTTCGCTAACGCCCGGTCCTTTTAAATCACTTTTCAAACGAAAGGCAATTTCGCCCTCGGCCTTGGGCGCGATCATGCCTGTTAAGGACAAACGTTCGCTAAACTGCATTTTATCGGTCAGAAAGCCAAAGTCTGGCTGCCTAACATTGAGCATGTTTTGCACAGCTTCGCTGGTGACGCCAATTTTCTTGCCTATTAAGCGCTCGCCATCGGCCTCGCGCATTGCCAGCATATTCAGTGACACTTTGTAGGCATCATCAATAGTGATTGCCGGAAAACGCTCGGTTAATGGCGACACCGCCACGCCGGTGCGCAGGGACTGATACAACTCATCACTTATTTTTTTTAATTCTTGCTGTTCCATTATGCACTTCCGTTTTTCTTTTCGTTTATGAGTATGCGGGCTGATTACAAAATAATACTGATCTTGGCTTGAGGTCTAAGTCCATCAAGGGCCAGATTGCAGACCTTGCGCGCGATCTTCAAATTGCCGTCACGCTCTTCCAGCACATAGCGATAATTACCCACAAACATGTCGGTTTGGCCATTCTTAGTGCGATAAATAACAAACGCCGCAGACGCCAAAATGCGACCCTGCTCATCTTCGCCGAGAAGCAAAATATTACTGACCAAATGCTGAACCTTAGAGCGCGGAAATTCAGCGTGACAGGTTTTCTTTCCCAAGCGAATTACCCGCTCCTGCAAGCGCGCATGATTGTCAGCGATGTAATACAAATGCTTGGTTGGATCAGCTTCTTCAGCGGATACGTCGGTAGGCGGCACAAAGTAAGCGCCGTCTTCAGTAAACAGTTCAAACCAGGTATCGAGCTGCCAGCTATCCAACAGGCTCGCCTCGTAATTTAGAAATTGTTGCACTTGAAAAAAGCGCATTAAATTTTCTTGGGATGCAATATTATTCATGGCTGCTACCCTCCTCGATTGTGCTAATCCGGCGATTCCACTCCCGCCAGAAAGCGCGCATTTGCAACTCGTCGTCAAAAGACGCTTGCTTGGCTTTCATGCCCTTAGAGATATCATTCCAAGGCGCATTGGCAGCAGCTTGGAAACCGCGCTGGCAATGTTCCAAGGCCTCAACATCGTCAGGGGTTGCAAATCCGCCGGGGCCGATAAATTCCAAGAAATTAGACAGGCGATACTCGCGGCGCCATTCACTTTCGTCTGCTACCCCAAGTGCAAAGGCATTAATCATCATTTCGTCAGGCGCGGTTGGGTAAAACGTGCGCACCGTGATCGCCATAATGTCGTTAATAACGAGGTTGGGGAAAATAATCATATTGCGATTAAGAGTCGCCATTTGCTTAGCTTTGTCTTCGCCAAGACGTTCAACCAGTTCGGCGTATACCTGATCTAATTCTTGCTTGCCCTTTTCGCCCCACATCGGAATCCACTGAGCGATGGGACGCCCCCAGGGTGCGCTGTATTCAATAACAGCATGGCCATTGCCCAAGTCATAACCCTTGCCCGCCAGTTTGGTTGCCGACAAACTACCATTGGTGTTCATCAAATAATCGAGATAGGTCGCGTGGGTGGTCTCAGCGTGATAGCCATCAACACTGTTTTCCACCAGTAACTTCCAATTGGCGCGAATCGAGTACTCTTGCGTGCCGCCTACAATTTCCATGCCTGCGGTTGATTGATTGGCAACAATATCGAGGTAGTCCTTGGCGCCCGCTAAATAATCTGGCAGCGGCTCAATATCTTGCTTAAAGCTTATAAAATAGAAGCCGGCGTACTGATCTAAACGCGGCAGCGAGCGCAAATTGCAATTGCCCTCGTCTTTAAAATCTTTGGCGTAAGCGGGCTCGCCAGAAAGGTGGGCGATCTCGCCGGTATTTTTAAATACCCAGCCGTGATACATGCACTGAAAACTTTTGGCTTTGCCTTTTTTCTCGCGGCAAACCGTGGCGCCGCGGTGAGGGCAAACATTAAAGAAAGCGCGGATTTCATTGTCGCGACCACGCACAAACAACAGGTTTTGATTTGCTACCGTGCGGCTAACAAAATCGCCCGGTTCAAGCAACTCAGACTCATGACCAAGATACAGCCAGCAATTCTGAAAAATTTTATCGCGCTCTTGTTCGAAGATCTCTTGACTAGTAAAACTGCGCCGAGCCACTTTGAATTGGCCACGCTCCATATCATCTATAATTAGCGGATCATTCATCACACTTCAGCCTCTTGTTATGTTTGTGTAAGCGTTAAATTTATACTTCACGCCGCTTATTCGCTAAGCGACATACTCCGGATCTTCTAAGGTGAGGTACTGCCACATACGACCAAATACATTACCGGTAGTGACGTGGCGATCGCGTATCTCATCTTGATTTAAACAACCCTGCTCAGGCGCGAAATTGGCAGCGCGAACTTGCAGTTCCAAGCGTGCAGTGTCTTCAAGAAACCACGCGTAGCTCAGCATTTCTTCTAAAGATGCTGCCGCAATCACCGCGCCATTGCCGCGCATTACGAGAGCGGGTCGTTTGGCCATAAGTTCAACCAAGGCCTTTGCAGCCTCGTCATTGCGCAGCAGCCGCGGATCGCGCCACAGCGGAATATCATTGCCAAAATAGGCGCTCAAACCATGGCGACAGCGCGGCGTTAAACCCTGTGTAGACAGTGCCATGATCGCTGGCGGCATAATGCGACCGACCGCATTTACTTCAGGTCTTGAGGCGTATAGGTTTTGGTGAATACGTACTTCGCCAAGCACACCTTCAGGCAGCGGCCCTCGCACCGGCACTCGCTGATTCTCAGCCCCGGCGGGAATACAGCCCATGGGCATAGCTGGACACACCCAAAAGTAATCGTCATTTTCTCTAAAGCTACAGTGTCCAAAAGCGTGTACCAAACCTGCGCGACTCAGTGCCCGTGCCGCCATGCGCAACATCCGCTGCTGATCAGCAAGCATCAGCGGCGACTGCGCACCGCTCATAACGCCGCTCCAGTCAAAATGCCTCGCTCTCTCGCCATTGTTAAGGCGAGATCTTCTATCATGTCTTCTTGACCACCCACGGTGCCGCGCCGCCCCAATTCGACCAATACATCGCGAGCTGAAATGCCATAGCGTTGCTCCGCGCGTTTAGCAAATAATAAGAAGGAGCTGTACACACCAGCGTAGCCAAGCGTGAGCGAGTCACGATCAATGCGGATGGGCTGATCCATCATCGGTACTATCAGGTCTTCGGCAACATCCATAATTTTGTATAAATCAATGCCGGTCGCCATTCCCATACGATGCATCACGGCAACCAATACTTCTAAAGGCGTATTGCCCGCGCCTGCACCAAGACCTGCCACCGAGCCATCAATACGGCTGGCACCAGCTTCGATCGCAGCAATAGAATTAGCAACACCCATCGCCATATTGTGGTGACCATGAAAGCCAATCTCGACATTGGCGGGCAGCGCTTCGCGCAGGGTTTTCATTTTGAGGCTGACCTCAGCCGGTAGCATATAACCCGCTGAATCTGTGCAATAAATGCAGTTAGCGCCGTAGCTGACCATGAGCTTGGCTTGCGCGAGCAAATGCTCAGCGCTCACCATATGAGCCATCATCAAAAAGCCAACGGTGTCTAAGCCCTGCTCAGCGGCAAACTGAATATGCTGCTGACTCACATCAGCCTCAGTGCAGTGGGTGGCAACACGAATGGTGCTCACACCACAGTTAATTGCCATGCGCAGGTGATCTACAGTACCAATGCCGGGCAGTAGCAGCGCCGATACCTTGGCCTGCTTCATCTTGGGCACCACCGCGTTGAGGTATTCTTCGTCGCTGTGCGCAGGAAAACCATAGTTCAAGGATGCGCCGCCAAGGCCGTCGCCGTGGGTCACTTCAATAAGTGGCATACCGGCAGCGTCTAGGGCGGTAGACACTGCGACCATTTCCTCGAGACTAATCTGGTGCTGCTTAGAGTGCATGCCGTCGCGCAGACTCATGTCGTGGAGCTTTACTGCTACTGATGATTGCATATTATTCTCCACCTTTTTCTGCCCGTTGCTGCGCCAGCATTTCGCCAGTGCGCAGTGCTGCCGCTGTCATAATGTCCAAATTGCCCGCGTATTTGGGCAGGAAGTCGCCAAGGCCTTCCACTTCCAAAAAGATCGTGACCTTTTTTCCGTCGAATACCGGACCGTTCACCAATTTATAGCCGGGCACGTATTTTTGAACTTCAGCCACCATGGCGTGTACTGATTCAACTATCTCTTGTTGCTTAGTCTCACCTTCCACCAAACAATGCACGGTATCTCGCATCATTAACGGCGGCTCAGCGGGATTAACGACGATAATGGCCTTGCCCTTGGCAGCGCCGCCAACCTTTTCTATTGCACTGGCGGTAGTCCGAGTAAACTCGTCAATATTCATTCGGGTTCCCGGGCCAATTGATTTTGACGCCACCGTGGCAATAATCTCTGCGTAGCTTACCGCTTGCACCCGCGACACCGCCGCCACCATTGGGATCGTTGCCTGACCACCGCAGGTCACCATATTCACATTCTTTAAGTCGCTGCCCGCGAGGGACGCGAGGTTGACTGGCGGAATGCAGAATGGACCTATCGCAGCGGGTGTTAGATCAATCATCGTCACCCCCAGCTCATTTAACTTACGACTGTTTTCGGCGTGGGCGTAGGCCGAAGTCGCGTCAAAGGCAATGGTAATACCATCTCGTTTAACCGCTTCAAGCAAACCGTCTACGCCGTCTGCAGTGGTGTTAACACCCATCGCCGCAGCGCGCTGCAAGCCTTCTGAAGCTGGGTCTATACCGACCATCCACACTGGTTCCAGCCACTCGGAACGAGACATTTTAATCAATAGATCGGTACCAATATTCCCAGACCCAATAATGGCGGCACGCTGTTTTAATGACATATTTTTCAACCTTATATGCAAAGTCAGAGTATGGAGATCAAGCCCGCATCAAAAAGTTACGCACCAGATCGGCGAAAGCGCGCGGCTTTTCCACTTGCGTCCAGTGCCCACATTCTCCAAAGGTATGCAGTTCGGAATTTTTCAAAAGACGGTGCGCCTTAATGGAGTTTTCCATTGGCACAATGACGTCTTCACGGCCATGAACCACCAGTGCCTCATGGCTAATCAATCGAATTTCGTCTTCAGGAATACACAGGCCATTGAGTTTTTCTTGCATCGGTTCAGGGAATAACTTCTCGTAGGCTTCCTGATAGCCAGGGCGAATACTCGCGTGGTAGCGCGACTCAATAATCGCGTCACTCACGAGATTTTGGTTATACGCAAATACCGACATCAGCCCCGCCATCGCCTCTACCGATGGCTTATAGCCCCACACCAGACGTAGGCCTTCGGTAATTTCGAAGTGAATTCCCGCCGCACCCATCATCACAAAACGCTCAACCCGCTCGGGGTGGCGCGCTGCCATCGCTAAACTGAGCGCACCGCCAAAGGAATTGCCCACAAAGTGCGCCTTGCTCACACCAACGGCATCCATAAAGTCACAGACAAAGGCCAGCCAGTTATCCATATTATATTCAAAATTTTCGGGGTGATCGGTGTAACCAAAGCCCACCACATCTGGCGCCAAGACATAAAAATCATTTTGCAATTCAGGCAGTAACAAGCGCCAATTGGCATAGCCAGTGACGCCGGGGCCTGAGCCGTGCAGCAGTATCACACAGGGCTTACTCTTGTCGCCGGCCTCTAGGTAATTTGCGCCGTAGCCACTGCTTAATTCAGCACGTTTGCCAATCTCAGGATTCGTTTCGCTCATGTTTTTCTCCGCCGAATAATTTAAATTACTTATTTTTGAATAACGACTAAGCGTGCTTATTCAGGTTTTTTAAAACGCTTAGGCTTGGGATTAATATAGATATCACCGTCGATTACCTTGGCATCAAAAAACGGAAGCGGCGTGCGGCAAGGCATGGTTAAGGCCTCGCCAGTGCGCACATCAAATCGACCGTTATGCCAAGCACATTCCACAATATGACCCTGCTGCTCACCCTCTTCACTTAAAGAAGCTGCGCCGTGGGTACAGCGGTCCGAGGTCACATAGATCTCACCGTCGAGCTGATAAATAGCTAAATCTAAACGACCGCCAGGATGCTTGGCAGTACCAATATCATTACGTGGCAAATCGGCAATTTTGCAAATAAACGCCCACTCCACACTTTGCTGTTCATCTTTAGCAATAACATCGCTATTCATTATTGTTCTCCTAGTTCGTAGCGATGACTCGACAAGGCCTAGAGCATTGTCGAGCCACCGTTAACGCTGATAACTTGGCCTGTTACAAACGCGGCATCGTCACCGGCGAGGTAGCGCACCATTGAGGCAACCTCATTCGTTTTCGCCGCGCGCCCCATGGGAATAACATTGAGAAATTTTTCGGCTGTATTGGGATCGCTATCAAGAAAGTGCGCCAATGCAGCGGTTTGTACTGCACAGGGCGCAACCGTATTTACGGTGATATTGTCCCGTGCAAACTCCCGCGCCAAACCCGTTGTCATACCGTGAACGCCACCTTTGGCAGCATTGTAGGCAGCGTGATCAGCCAAGCCATTGCGCACAGAATCTGCACCAATATTAATAATGCGGCCAAAGCCCCGCGCCTTCATGCCCGGCAATACCGCCCAGCAGCACCATAGCGCCGTCCACAAATTGCGGTTCACTGTTTGCGTCAGTGTCTCTGGCGTGTGATCTAAAAACGACTTAATTATGCCGCCGCCAGCGTTGTTGACCAGTATCGCCGCACCGCCCAACTCCTCAGCAAGGCGAATCAGGGCCTCGGCATCCGCTTGAAGTGACAAGTCGCCAGCATTTACGGCTATACGCTGTTCTGCGCTAGCCTGCGCAACGAGATCGGCCTCGAGGTCTGCCAATTTTTGAGCATCTAGATCGGCCAAAACGAGGTCAGCACCAGCCTCTAAAAAGGAGCTGGCGATGGCCTTGCCAATATCACTGCAAGCACCGGTGATAACGGCAAGTTTGCCCACTAAAGATTGCGCGACCATGCTTAGCGATCCTTGCCAGCAATAACGCCAGCACTTGAGAACGTTGGTTTAGGTTTACCACCCCACAAATCCATAGTGGTTGAGGAGTTCTCTAACATCCGGGGCTCCCGCGCGTTTTCTGCGGGGAACTCTTCCATACCAAAGCTAAACTCGGCGGTCATACCATCTGGATCGAGGAAGTAGAGAAACACACTGCCCGAGGGTTTATGTCGGCCGGGCCCAAAGACAATATCGACACCGGCATCCATCAGGCGATTTCTGGCGCGGCCAATATCATCAATCTCGCTAACCATAAAGTTAACGTGATGCAGGCCGTTTTCAGGGCTCTTAACCAAGGCAAGGCTGTGATGAAAAGGATTGGGATAACAGCGTGCCCACACGGCCTTGTCTTCAACAAAGTCGGAACTGAGCAAACCAAAATCCCGCTCTAATACTTCCCAGCAGCCATCTAAGTCGACCACCCGCAATACCACATGACCTAGGCGCTGAATATTGGCAACGGTTGGCTGATACGGCTTACCTAAATCCATTACCGACGCAAAATACTCAAAGGTCACCCGCGTTGTGGGTTCATAAAGACGAAAGCCACCGGCGACGCGCAAAAATGGCAACTCTTCGCGGGGTATAGGCCAAATTTCATAACCGCGAGCTTCAAAGTGCGTGGCCGCGGCTGCAAGATCGGCACTGGACGCCAACTGGAATGCCACCCGACGCAGGCCTGGCTCATCGGCCTGATACAAGAGCAAGCTGGCCGCGTGGGTGTCGCAACGCAAGGCTGAACTTTCACCGACCTGCTCGGCGCTAAGCTCAAGACCAAGTAGATCTGAGTAAAAACTGGTTGAACGGGACAAATCGCTTACATTCAGCGCAACGTAACTGAGCTGGCGATAAAGAAATGGAACATCCATTGGAATATGCCCTTTTAATTATTGTGCTTGAGGCCTTGGCAAACCAAGACAAAACAAACCGTGTAAACGCACTGTATTTTTATTTTAGATTTCTGTCAACACTAGGACTTAAAATTTCTACACACAAATGAGGCATCAAGGACAAGACTAGACCGCAGGCTAAACGCCACAGCACGAGAAAAGCATTCTTTAAGTATCTGGGTGTTGCAGGCTTACAGAGGGGCAAACGGAGAACACGCAAAATGCGCCGCCGTCGACAGAAGAGGGAAACTTAACGCGAGCACAGAGCGAGCTGGCCACCGAAACGGCGGCCAGAGAGGCCCAGCGCCAAAGACAAACGCTACTTGTCTTTGATTGCCATATTGGCTTTCATGGTTTTGATATTACGATTCAACTTGCGCAGGACATCAACCACCTGCACAACTTCTTCGTGGCTAATCTCATCGAGCATCTGCTTATTACAGTCCAAGGTAAGAATACGCATTTCCTTGATTACACGACGACCTTCCTTGGTGATGAAGATACGCTTAATACGACGATCACCAGGGTCTGCGCGGCGCTCAACCATACCGACATCTTCCAAGCGATCAATCAAACCGCTCAAAGTGACTTTGCCTAAGTTCATATCATCAGCAAGGTCTGACTGGGTTAAGCCATCGCGGCGCGACAGATAGGCTAGCGCCCATGCCTGTGAGCGAGTAACGCGCAGCGGTTTAAAAATTTCATCAATCACAATACGGCGCAAACGCGCGGCGTCATGAATCAAAAATCCCAACCTAATCTTCGCATCTTCATCAGAAACCTGCAGGTCACCTGAAAGCGCCTCGTCGTATCCTTTTGAGCTTGCCACCTTTGCCATCACAGACCTCTTTAATCACAGCCAGAACGAATAAAATAAACCTAAATTTTAACCATTCATATAGTAACAATATCCAAGCTAAATGTATGCTTATTTTCCTCAATAAATCAAGCTCTTATCATATTGATTCACAACTCAATTATTGCCTTAAAGCGAATAGGGCCAGGTCATCCAGTAAATCGCCAAGCGATATTCTGACACAGCCACAAACCCTTTTATTGGAGAGCGTTATTTACCTCGCTTACGAAAGGTATCGGGCGATACACCGTACCAGCGCTTAAACGCGCGGCGAAAATTAGACGCATCGTGATAATTGAGCAAAGTCGCCACAACATCGACACTCAACTGGGTGTTTAGCAAATAGCCCTCGGCCAATGATGACAGCACCTGATCGCGCACCTCACGAAAACCTACGCCTTCTTGCGCCAAGCGCCTTGCCAAGGTCCGCTTACTGACAAACAGGGCTGCTGCAACATCGGCCTCCACCAGCTGATGATTCGGGCTAGACAGCAATAATCTGCGCACTTGGCTAACAACGTTATGCTCATCTGGTGTCATCTGCCGCAGTAGCTGTCGACATTGATCCAAAGCAAGCTCGTAATTACGAGAGTCTGAGGAGGCGTTAACTGTATTAGCTAGTGCAGCTGGAATCCGCAGCAGGTTTTCCTTCGCTGAAAAATTTACCACGCAGGGATAGGCACTGTAATATTTCTCGCGGTAGCTAGGTGGCGGATAGCTTAGCCACAAGCCCCCCTCCGACAAAGGGCGTCCTAATATCGACTCTGTGATCGCAAGCAAGCCCAAGCTAAGGGTTTCTATAAACAATCGATACACTTTCTGTGTCACTCCATGGCTTACACCAAGACGACACTCCAGCCAGTCCTCGGTTTTGTGTACAGATATGGCGGTCAGGTTCATACGCAAGGGCAAATAATCCCGAAAGCTCTCCAGTGCCTCTAAGAGCGTCGGACTGCTGTTCACCAAAAAACCCATCGGTCCATGGGTAGATGGCGTAATCTGCTTGCCATAATACAGACCAAACGCCTCGTCCCCAGAGATGTCCAGGGCATTACTCAAAATTTGCACCTGCTGCCGACCGTTGAGATACCGATCATCGCGAAGCAAATCGCGTCCTAACACCCCCGAACCAAACATGAGCCTATCCAGTTGGCGCTCGCCGAGCCCCAAGGCCCGAGCAGCCACCCGCGAGTACGTCATGGGAATCGCGGCCGTTGTCATATTACTGTCGGAGAACTCCATTATTTCATCACCGCTGACCATGGTTAGTTTATTGTACGCACGCAATCAAAATTGGCAACAAATGACCTTATATTGGCAATAAATGACCTGTGTTAATTTTTGTACAGTTCCATACTGATCAACAGCGAAAGAAGCTCGGCGCACATGCCATTCAGCCGCAACATTCACTAACAATAATTTAATGCAGGAAGGTGATTGATCATGTTTGATTACATTCGATATTACACAGGCCCACTGGCGCAGATCGCTGCCGCCGTGGGTATATGTGCCGGCGGTATTTACGCGTGGACCGGCCTATCAACCCTGCTGCTGTTTGCACTGATCGACGGCGTAATGCCCCGCGACACCAAGCAGCGCAGTATTAAAAACGCATCCCTCGCCTTAATCCCAGTTTGGTTGGGCGCCGTGTTCTCTGTTGGCCTATATATGATTCTCGCCTGGCAGATCGGCAAAGGCGATATGAGCTTTATGGCCATGCTTGGCGGCGCGCTATCCGCTTCTTGGCTCGGGGTTATTATCGGCGTGCCTACCACGCACGAGTTGTACCACAAGCAGGGTACACTCATGAAGTTTGTGGGCACCTATTGTCAGGTTATATACTTAGATGCCACCCGCAATATTGCGCACATGGTCGGCCACCACCTCGACGTTGGCACCCCCGATGACTGCGATACGGCAGCGCGCGGCTCAACGCTTTACTCCTTTGCACCCTACGCCGTGTATGAAAGCACCAAAACTGCATGGCGCCTAGAAAGCGAAGCCTTAGTAAAACGCGGTTACGGCCGCTGGTCTATTCATCACCAGCTGTGGAAAGGCATAATCGCTTTGACCATCTTTGCACTGGCCCTGTATGTCCTTGGTGGCCTAGCGGCTCTGGCGTTTGGGCTTGGTGGCGCTGCCGCAGCACGTCTGTGGGTAGAAACTTTCAATTACTTCCAGCACTACGGGCAAGTGCGCGTAGCCGGCAAACCGATTGGTCGCCGCCACGTGTGGAATCACCTGCACCCCATTAGTCGTGTTGTGGCTTTTGAAATTACCAACCACGCCGACCACCACCTGGATGCCTATATCCCCTTTTACCGCTTAAAGCCCGACACCTCTGCAGTAGTACTGCCTAATGTGTTTGTGTGTTTTCTCACCGCCTTAATTCCACCGATTTGGCACCGCATGATCATTATGCCCGCGCTAAAAGAATGGGATCTCAACTTTGCCAGCGCCGAAGAGCAAGTACTTGCCCGTGAGCAAAACCGCAAAGCCGGCTGGCCAGATTGGTTTGCCGAGCGCGAAAGCAATCCAAGCCAAGCGCAAATGTCTGGCGTCTAAACATACCGTCACACAGCATTCATGCAGGGCAGCCAATTGGCTGCCCTTTTGGCGTTTATAAATCAGTGCAAGCTAGGCTAGGCATGCTCCGCGCTATCCCTGAGAAAGACAAAAAAAGAAAACTTAGAAATAAAAAGGAATACGCCAATGACAAGAAAAACAAAAATAATAAACCTGGTGTTTGGCTGTCAACTCCTAGTTCTTAGTGCTGCCAGCCAAGCTGGGCTCGGCAGCTACCTCAATGGCGCAGGCGCAACAAATCGCGCACTGTCTGGCGCAGGCGTCGCCTTTGCCGAAGACAGCATGGTAATTGCGACAAATCCGGCGGGAATTTTAGCTCTAGAAAAAGACGGCTGGGTGCTCGGCAGTATTTTTCTGTCTGCGGGGCAAACCGCCTACGCCAAGGAACCAACAGCAAGCAGTCAGCCCAATGGCGCTTTTGTATTCGCCCCCGGCCAACGCCGAGCCGAGCCCGATGTACCCGCCGAGATTGACGGTGTTTTCCCCATCCCTTTTGGCGCAATACATCGCCAAATAGATGAACGTAACGCCATTGGCCTTGTGGTCTACGGCAACGGCGGCATCAACATCAACTACAAGGCTTTTGACAATCCGAACTGCCCTAGCAATACCCCGCAACAGGGTTATTTGTGTTTCGGTGACACCGGCTCGGATATTGCGCAAATCTTCATCGCGCCCACATGGTCACACCAGCTAAATGAGCGACTGCGCATCGGTATTAGCCCCGAGCTAATTTACCAAACGATAGAAGTAAACGGCTTTCAATTATTTTCACCAGCCTCCGCTGCGCCGAATAAACTCAGCAACAATGGCCATTCACAAAGTTTTGGCTACGGTATAAAAACGGGAGCCACCTTAGTTATCAACGATCAACTCACCGCCGGCCTGACCTTGCAATCCAAAGGCTATATGCAAAAACACCAAGAGTATCGCGGACTATTGGCAGAGCAAGGTGATCTCGATATAGCACCCTACCTGCAATACGGACTTGCATGGCAAGCAAATCCATCGCTAACTCTAATTGCTGATTATCAGCGAATTTATTTTTCCAAGGTTAAAGCCTACGCCAACTCCGGTAGCGCTCCCGGCCGCTACGGTGACGACAACGGCCCCGGCTTTGGCTGGAGTGATTTAAGCGTACTGAAGCTGGGCCTACATTATCGAGTAGACGAAAAAATCACCCTGAGGTTTGGCTATAGCGACGTGCACAAGAAACCCCTCGATCAACGGGAGATTATTAACAACTTAATTTCAACAGCCGTTTTTGACGAGCGCTACAATGTCGGGATCAGTTGGTCACCCAATACGATAGACACAATCGACCTCACCTTTAACTACGTCCCCAAGCAAGAGATTATCGGCAACAACCCGCTCGCTAGCGATCAGCAAATTACCTTGAGCAACAAGCTCGCGTCAATTGATATTGCGTGGCGAAAATCCTTTTAAGCATTATGTTTGCCCAATAAAAAAGCAAATAGAAACAAAAAAAGACCACTTTCTCAGTGGCCAAGTAGGGTGATCATAATAAAACTGCTTAAGTGAATTACGCGCCGTCGCTTAAGCAGTAACACCACTGATAATCATGTCAGCTGCTTTTTCGGCAATCATCATTGTGGGGAAGTTGGTATTGCCGCTGATAATCTCCGGCATAATCGACGCGTCAACGACCCGCAGCCCCTGCACCCCGTGAACTCGCAATTGGGCATCGACAACCGCCATGTCGTCGCTGCCCATCTTGCAGGTGCCCACAGGGTGGTAGAGCGAGTTAGCGTGCTGACGAATATACTGATCCAGACCTTGGTCATCATCGCAGTGCGCGCCAGGTCCATATTCTATTCCGCGAAAATCATCATAAGCAGGCTGCGCAATAATTTTGCGCGTTAATCTAATTGCATCACGCAGGACTCGCAGATCGTCTGGGTCAGTAAAATATTGAGGATCAATGGCTGGCGCTACGCTCGCATCGGCAGATTGTATTTTAACGGTTCCAGCACTTCGGGGCCGACAGCCGTTCATCACCGCCATAAAGCCCTCTTCTTGTATTATGTCGCGGCCATGATCGTTATACATAATCGGCACCGAGTAGATTTGCAAATCTGGATAGGCTAAATCCGGTGAGGTTTTAAGATGCCCCCACGCCTCCAGCGCCCCAACAGAGGTCGGCCCAGAACGAAACAGCAAATATTTACTCAAGGCAGAAATCATCGCCATCGGCTTTAAATCGGCCAATAGTGAATAGGGTTTGGTACTGCGCTGTTTAACGGCAATGGCGATATGATCTTTTAGGTTTTTACCCACCCCTAACAACGGCAGCTTGAGCTCAATTCCATGAGGTGTTAAATCCGCAGGATCTCCAATCCCTGATAACTGCAAAACTTGCGGGCTATTGATTGCCCCACCGCATAATAATATTTCGCGGCGCGCGGCGAGTCGCTGAGTTCGACCGCGATGAACATTTTCCACCGCCGTGGCGCGGCCATCGCTAACGACCACCCGCTTAACTAAAGCATCGGTAATTACATTTAAATTAGGTCTGGATAATACTGGCTTTAAATAACAGGCCGAAGCGCTCTGCCGCAGGCCATCGGCGTAATTGCCCTGCATTTGCGCCATGCCGTGCGGATCGCCGCCATTCATGTCTTTATTAAAAGGATGGCCCGCTTGCACACCGCCGTCTATCCACGCCCGCGAACTCGGGTTCATGCTGTCCATGGGTGTAACGGTAACGCCAACGGGGCCATCTAAGCCGCGCTGCGCCGGATTACCGCCAGGCATGCGCTCGACTTTTTTAAAGTATGGTAGACAGTCTGCGTAGGACCAATTTTCATTACCCAAATCGGCCCAATGATCGTAGTCGCCGGCATTGCCCCGCGACACCACCAAGCCATTAATTGAGCTAGAACCGCCAAGAACTTTACCCCGCGGAAAGTACATGGTGCGCCCGCCCAAACCCGTCTGAGCGATGGATTCGTAATTCCAATTTCCCTTCCCAGATTTCATCAAGGGGAAAAATCCGGCGGGCATTCTATATAAAAGATTACTGTCTTTGCCGCCAGCCTCCAGCAGCACAACATTTACCGCAGGGTCAGCACTCAGCCGATTAGCCAATACGCAGCCCGCAGAGCCCGCCCCCACAATGATATAGTCCGGCGTAAAATTCATTATTAGTATTCCTGTAATACAAGGCCGCAAAGCTACAAAGGCAACAAGCCTAATTCACACTAATTAGTGCTGACTTTCGGGCATAGTCAACACCAAACCGTCCAGTTCGTCGCTCATGAGTATCTGGCAAGAGAGACGACTGCTTGCGCCGGCATTGTCGGTTAAAGACAGCATATCTTGTTCAATTCCTTCTTGCGCTCCGCCGGTTTTCGCCAACCAAGTTTGATCCACATAAACATGGCAGGTGCCGCAGGCGGCAACGCCACCGCAATCACCATCAATCCCCGGCACTAAATTATCTAGCGCCGCTTCCATCGCAGACACGCCGCTTTGGGCCTCTACGGCGTATTCTTGTTTGTCTGAGGTAATAAAAATGAGCTTTGGCATAAGATTAAATCCAGTCAGTATCATTATTCGCAATGTTAAAAAATATGCTGCGCGCCACTACGTTAAACGTGTAAGCGCACCTGCATATCAATAAAACCATTAATTAAATTAGACGGCACACGGGTCGGCTCACCAACCACTTCAATACGGGAGTAGCGCTTAGTAGCTTCTTCCCAGAGCACTTTAAGCTGTAGCTCGGCCAATCTATTGCCTAGGCAGCGGTGGATACCAAAGCCAAATGACAAATGCTGTCTAGCGCGAGGCCGATCGGCGATAAAATCCATTGGCCTATCAATAACTTCGTCGTCGCGATTACCCGACAAATACCACATCACCACCTTGTCGCCCTTGCGAATTTGCTTGCCGCGAAACTCTACGTCTTCTAATGCGGTGCGGCGCATATGGGCAATCGGGGTTTGCCAGCGCACAATTTCTGGCACCATGCTCGCTAACAGACTCGGGTTATTTTTAACTTTGGTAAATTCATCGGGATAGAGATGACAGGCCAAGGCGCCGCCCGACATAGAGCTGCGCGTAGTGTCGTTGCCGCCCACAATAAGCAGCACCAACATACCGAGAAAATCGGTGGCGGTCAGGTCTTGCATCGTTGGTGCATGTGCCAACATGGAGATCAAATCTGGCCGTGGCGGCAGCGCCTTGCGCTCGTCGTAAAGCCGCTGAAAATAAGCCAAACATTCAAGCAACTCCGCTTCACGCTGCTCCCAAGAATCCACCAAGCCGTAACCCGGACGAGTGGTAACGATATCTGACCAGCGCGTCAGCTTACGGCGATCCTCCAGCGGAAAGTCCAACAACGTGGCCAACATCATGGTGGTGAGTTCAATCGAGACCAGATCAACCCAATTAAACTCTTCGCCAATAGGCAATGAATCTAATACCTCGCTGGTGCGCTCCCTAATCAATTTCTCAAAGCGCAGCAAATTCTGCGGCGCCACAATCGGGCTTACCGCCATGCGGTGAACGTCGTGGGTTGGCGGGTCCATACCCAAAAAGTTGGGCAGGTACATTGCGCCGTCTACTGCATTGAGGGTGGTATCATCAAGAACAAAAGCACCAACGCTCACGTCCGACGAAAACACTTTGTGATTGGTGTCGATATCAACAATATCGCGGTATTTGGTTATTGACCAATAGGGCCCATAAATACTGTCTTTACAATAATGCACTGGGTCTTCGCGGCGTAAACGCTCAAAGTAAGGGTGCAGGCCATTGCGTGCAAATAGCTCAGTTTGACTAACATCAAAATCTTCTAGCGGCAGCGACTTGGCGAGTTCGGCATCTATGGTATTGGTAATCATTTCAGTACTCCGGTTGACGGTTTAAACACCGCGTCTTTATTTTTTATCAGTCTATTGGCGAAATCTGCTCGCTAACCCGTACCTAAGGACGGGCTGCGCATAATATTCTCAACATTCCGCGCATGTTCAGCTGAAAGCGATTGCAACAGCGCGCTATCACGTAGCCCCAGCGCTGACACTAGCAATTGCGTCGCCAACAACATCTGGGGTCTTTGAACCGAGCAACGTAAGCGCCGACACGTAAATAACGCAGTTGTGATTAAGCTCGCAGTCTATGGCAGCTTTAATTACCATAAGCCGTACTTTAGGAGGGCCTAGCTAAAGACCAAATAATAAAGGATGGGGCATGGGCGCAAAATGCACGATGGCGAAGTAAAAAAGGCCGCCACGATCAAAAGCGCCCTGTTTGGCCATAATGCACGCACAATAATAAGAGGATAGAGTCTTGCCCAATAAAGCTGCCCAATTTCGCCGCACTGCCGAGCATATCGACCAGCAAATAGGCCGCAATGAGCCGCCGAACTTCCTGTTTCAAAGCCTGCGCATTCCAGTTTTAAGCAATATACAAACGCCAAGCGGCTTACGCGCCAAATGCTTAAGCGCAGTAGCACCCGTTGGTTACGGCAAAACTGTACTTATGTCGATGCTACTCGCCGATCTTCGCCACGCGGGTAAACAATGTCTGTGGCTGTCACTCGATGAACGCGACAATACCGTCGAGAGCCTAATAAACGAACTTGGTTCGATCTTGCGCGGCGACAAAAATCAAGCCCACCCTACCCAAGCGCTCTTTCACGGCCACGAGCCCCGCGACACCAGCATCGACAAACTGCTTTCGATACTGAATAGCCACCCCCTCGCCATCACGCTCTTTATTGATAATTTGCATTTTTGTCGCGACGAATCCCTAGGCCTGTTTCTTGATCAGCTACTTTTTAAAACCCGCGAAAATGTCCAGATCGTATTATCCAGCACCGAGGACTTACCCTTAGACTACCCACGCGCGCAACTCGAAGGCCTTGTTCAACAAATCGGCCCAAAAGAATTAAGCTTTAGCCAAGAAGACGTTACTAGCCTATTCGGCGATTCACTAACAAGCCAAATTGGCGAACAAGGTGTTGCCGAGGTCACCCGTAAAACCGAGGGCTGGCCGGCCGCGGTGCGCATGGCACAAATTATATTAAGCCAAGCGGAACAGCCATTAAGCGCGCTCGCGGCGTTTTCTGGCTCAGACGAATCACTCGCGCAACTCTTAAATCGTCAGGTGCTATCCGGCTTTTCGGCCGAGCTCCGGCAATTTCTGCTCGCCGTATCCCAGCTGCGCACCTTTAATATGGAGCTGTGCAGCGCCGCCATTGGCGGAGATCACGTAGCTGAACACTTGAACGACTTAATTGAGCGCAATGTGTTTATTATTCCGCTGGATCGCAATCGCAGCTGGTACCGCTTACATGGCTTGTTCCGCGACCATTTACTACGCGAAGCAAGCCTTCACCTAAACAAGCAAGACCGCCAAGATATTCAGTTGCGGGCATCTGATTGGTGCCAGCGCAATCGATATTGGCGCGACGCCATTAACTACGCCTTAGATGCCGAATCTAGCAGCACCGCCATGCCAATCCTGGAGCAAATCGCCCCCTCGTTTGTGCGCGATCGCGGCGCGGTATTGCAATATATTCGCTGGATCGAAATTCTCCACGACGAAGGTAAGCAAGTCAGTTTAGAAGCCGAATACTGGTTTGTGTGGGCGCTGGCCTTTCACCGCCGCTACGAGTACGCGCGCAAGCAAATCAATAATCTCTACCAGCGCATGCAGGGTCAGCAAAACAAAAACAACTCCGCTAGCGAAACTGAGTTGCATCGTCGTATTGCAATATTAAGAACCTCGATCGACAGCCTTAGCGACCAACTCGAAGACGCCTACCTCGGCGCCAAACAATGGCTAGACAGCGCCGGTGCCGACTGCAATGACTCTTTTAATTTAACTGCCGCCAACTGCATTATTGGCTGCTATTTTATGAATACCTTCCACTTTAGCGATGCCCGCCAGCATCTTCAGGCGGCTAAAGAAACCGCCTACCAAACCAATAGTAGCTATGTCGATGGCTGGGTTCATGCCTACACCGCCCTGGTGGGAATACACGAAGGTAATTACGCCAATAGTTATACCGAAATCGTTTCTGCGCTGACCACCACCCGCGGCGCGCTAGGCGATGAATCGGGTATTTGCGGAACCATGGCGCTGGTGGCCGCCCGCTGCGCGGTGGGCATGGGACTAGACCAAGACGCCCATCAACTCCTCGCCTTCGGTATGAAAACCGCCCGCACCCACGGTTTTCTTGAGGCCGCTGCCAGCGGGCTCGAAGCCGCCGTATTACTCTGGCAAGGCCACGGCGACGAGACCATACCGCTAAGCAGTATGTGGGAAGTTGCGAACGCCTACCCTACTCGCCTCTCGCTTATGCTGTCGTGCTTTCTTATTAAACGCCTTATTGTGTTAGGGCATATTGACGAAGCCTGCGCTGAGGCGGAGCGCGCCGGTCTGCAACGCGCGGTAGAATCATCGAACCAACGGGGGACAAAGGCGACTGCAATTCCCTTGCTCGCCACCCTAATCAACAGTGCACTGATCGACCTCGATTTGGCACTTGGTCGCCTAAAACCGGCAAACACCTTAATAGGCCAAGACCTTAAGCGCGCCAAAAAACAAAGCTGCAATGCTAGGCAAGTGGAACTCGAATTGAATAGTGCAGTCATCGCTACCCAGAATCAGGATTACACCTTGGCCGTGCGCCATATTACCCGCGCCCTGCGCATTGCCGCAAGCCGACGCATACTCAGGCCATTTATCGATCAAGTTGATGTGCTACACGCCGTCATCAGCGCGAGTAAAGCCTCGGCCTGGGGTTTTGTATCAGATCAGGAACGGCAATTTTTTGCCGAAATTTGCCGTTTATTACCCAGCGATGATGCGGATGATGCGAGTGAAATTGCGACAGAGAATGAGCAGCCACGCCTGCTTGGCAAGCTCACCGCCCGCGAGCTAGAACTACTCGGCTTTATTGGCGCCGGCCTAAGTAATCAGCAGCTCGCCGACCGAATTGACGTTTCCTTAACCACCGTTAAATGGCATTTACAAAACCTGTACGGCAAGCTCGGCGTATCTAGCCGGACCGCCGCCTTGGCTAAAGCGAGAAACCTTAACGTTATTCCCTGATGCAGCCAACAATAGTCTATTGAGTAATATTGTTGGCTGCGGCCTGCCCATCTAAATTACAAGGAAGCTCATTTGTTTGGCAGCCTGAATGGAGACCTTAAATATCGACCTCAGTTACGGCTGTCAGGATTTCAGGGAGTATTTCTGCTGGCGACAGCGCGGGCGTAATACTACCCAAGCCAATAAGCTGATCGCCAAGCAAGGTATCGAGACCGAGTAAATCCAGTTCCAGCCCTGAGGAAACAAGCGGAATAGCTGGCAGGATAAAAATTGACTCTGACAATATCGAATTTCCCGCCACTAAGAACTCGACTATTCCGAGTGGATTTTGATAAAGCACCTCAGCTCCTGGAACAAAGCCAAAAATCAATTTAGAGTCTAGCCCCGTTGGCACCTGCGCCAGCGGATCACCAAGAATCTGGCCCATCTCTGTAGTCAGTAACCCGACCTTACCAAGCGCGGTATTTGCGGGCAGCACATCACCACCAGGCAGAGTACCTAAGATCGACAGTTCGCTGCCGACCATACCGCCACCAGCCAGTAGGTCACCCAATACGGGGATTTGAGCCTGCGCTAAAGCCAAAGGGGCTGCCGACAGTATCGAGACCAAACCAAAACCTAATAGTGAATTATTCATTATGATTATCCCTCTCGTAATTTTCAAAAACTCTCATTAGCGAAATGCGCTAAAGCCTTGTCCGACCGCAGTCGCTGCGGTCGCTAAAGTCATGTTTATTAAAATCGACTTGCTTATACTTCGTTTCATCGCGTTAACAATTACTCAAACATCAGCCCATAATCCCACTTCAAGCGCACACCATAGAAGCGCGGCGCAGCCAAGCTTACCGTACGGCCGAAATCTGACTGCATAATAGTTGCGAAGTAATCTTTATCCTTGGCGTTATCAACATAGGCGGTGACTTGCAGGCCAAGTGGATCATAGAAGTAAGTAGCCCGAGCGCCCCAAACCTCGAATTGGTCCTGAATAAAATAGGGTGAAGCTTGCGGTGTGGTGTTGTATTCACCTTTATAGGAATAATCGACAGCAAACTCTAAATTGCCGTAATCACCAAGTTCAATAAATTGATTCAAAGAAATACTTGAACTCAATTTTGGCGTTCTCACTACAGAGTTACCGGTGAAGTCTCGTGGTTCCTGCAGAGGAATACCGGTCAAATTATCTGGGCCAAAATACAAGCCAGTTTCATCATCAAAACCCGATCCATTTTTATAGTCGGTGTATTTTGCATCAATATAACTGGCACCACCGGTTATCGCTAAGCCAGGATTCCAATCCGGCATGGGCTGCCACTGAAAATCTAACTCGGCGCCGTCAGACACTGCCTCGTTGGCGTTCGAAAAACGCACAATACCGCCCGAGGTAAACGATACAATCGCAGTAACGAGGTCCTTGGCAACGGAACGGAAGACAGCGCCGTTTAATTGCAGCTCGCCATTCAGCATTTCAGATTTAAAGCCTAGCTCAAACGCAGTGGCTTCTTCGGCCTTAACAAGATCTGGCGGGGTAAAAAAGTTAACAACGTTAAAGGTTGGACTCTTATAGCTTCTCGACAGCGACGTATAAAATTGCACAACATCACTCGCAAAATACTGGCTGGCAATACGCCACGAGGTGGTATTGGCATCGACCTCTTTACCCTCAAAGCTCAGCACTCGCGTATTTCTGGAAAAATCATTGCCCTCATAATACTCCGGCGGCGGGTTTCCACTAGTCGTATCCACTAGGTCTAAGTAGGTATCACCGATTTCTCGGTGTTCCTCTTGATACCGCGCACCCAGTGTTAAGTTAAAACGTTCATCAAAGGTCCAAGTGCCCTGGAAGTAAACCGAATCGGCAGTGGTGTCTAATATCCCTGTCGACTGCAACATAACTTCGTTATTGGCGGTAAGCTCTCGCAACAAGGTTGTAACCGTGCCGCTCAATACCGGTGGCAGCGCATTGGTTATAGCCGGAGTCACTAATCCCGTATTAACAGTAAAAAACAATCGATCAAAGCCCGAGGATGCCTCTAAGTGATAGAGGCCCGCCGCCCACTCTAAATTATCACTCAGCCAAGTTTCTTCGTTAGAAGTAAATTGCAGTTCATAGGTATCCTGTAGCGAAGGCTCGTTATATACAAAAAATGTAGCCCCTGAACTTGGGGTACTATCGTAGTCAAACTGGCCCCAATCTACGTCAGTCTCGATATTAGACGCAGTAAATTTCATATCAAATGGACCTGGGCTCCATTCAAAAATCGCTCCATAAATATAATTTTGGGTGCCGCTGCCACCCTCAAAGTCATTCTCTAGACGACGATCAGCCTTGGTTTCTGAGCCGTCTCCGCCGGCCAGAATCAGGGCAGGACGTGTATTTTCCAGCATCAGCGAACTGCCATTGAACTGATTAATATACGAGCCAATTACCGTAGCGCTCATAGAATCACTGATATCCCAGCGAAACTTTAATCGCGCCCCCTCGTCCTTATCCTCCCGCTCTGGCCCAGGAACGGTCTCACCATCAGGGCCGGTTAAATAATTATGCGCTATGATATCGCCGCGATTTTGAAACAAAGACACCGTTGCCCCGAGCCCACCAACAAGGTTGCTGGCACCATAAAGCTGATAGCCCCGCCGCCCATAATTTCCGATATCCGCCTTAAGAGTGCCAGCAATAGGCTCGCCTTCTGGTGGCGGATCTGCGGTAACAATGCTAACCGCGCCGCCGGTGGCATTTCGTCCGAACAATGTCCCTTGCGGGCCTTTAAGTACTTCAACCCGCTGAACTGGACCGAGCGTATCATTCTTGCCACGTGTGGCAGGAATATTGATCCCGTCAATGTAAGTTGCAACAGAAGGGTCGGCGCTGGGCAAAAATGCATCGCTACCCACGCCTCGTAAATAGATAACGGTGTAACCGTAAGTGTAAGTAAATGTGAGCCCGGGGGTTATTTTTTGTAGGTCTGAGGTATTTTCAATACCAAAGGCTTCCAGCTTATCACCGCTGAACGCGGAGATAGCAATTGGAACATCCTGAGAATCCTCTTCGCGCTTTTGGGCCGTAACCACAACTTCCTCGAGCAAACGGTTACGGCTTACTTTCTTCTTATAGGTCGCATCTTCGTCAGCATGATTATAATTACTCATACATGCAACCATTGACGCCATTAGCACCACTCTACAGTTATTCTTACTAGACATTTTTATTCTCCTTAAAACATGAGAATAATTGTCGTTCAAAAATGCCACCAAAAAACCGTACTAAAGAACAGAGTTACTTAATTGACAACGAGAATTATGGTTTTTTCAACACACGATAGTGTTTGGGAGGGATAGTAGGTTTTATGCTAAGCCGTACCTGCACAATATCTAGTTATTATTTACCGGCATAGCATGTCACTTCAGCCTGGGGAGTTGGAACTTAGCTCGAAAAAGCACTCCAGTCTACGCCGAAGCCGGCCCCCATTTTTCTTCAGCCTGCGCAAGTACCTTCATAGACTCCCTAGGTTCCGCAGCATTTAAGGGATCATAGCTAGGATGGAAAGTCTTTAGCAGCCTAGGCACTATGTATTTTGCCATTCTGAAACTAACACCGAGCATCCGCAGACGGCTTTTCCACGGGTCAGCTATTTTTCCTGATTTGCGATCTTCTGAAATAATATAGAAAGCCGTCTTGAACATATAATTGAGCATATGAGGGCCCGCATATACGATTCCGAACAGGCGGTACCAATAACTACCATACAATTTATGAAAAAGCTTGAACGCGACATGGCGGTGTTCATATTCTTCTGCCAAGTGCCAGCGCCACAAATCCAGCGTAGGGTCACACACAGAAGGGGACTCTAGCTCTTTAGCGCCCTCCAAAAAATAGCACGCCACAATTAGTCCCAGCGTTTCAAAACCTTCAGTATAAGCAAGACAGAATTTATGGCTTCGGGTCTCAGCAAAGCCCTTATAATCGGCCTGCATTTTCTTTTCACGCTGCGCTAATTCTGGGTAACCACTCGCCCGCAATTTGGCATTGTATCTTGCGTGATTTTTAAAATGCCGAGTCTCTTGCTGAATGAAGATCTTACAATCATTAATTAGCTCGGCATTTTCTTCGTTATCCTCTAACATTTCTATACCAGCACGAACGGTGCGATTTAGAAATGGTTCGAGATACGGCAAGTATGTCGATGATGCATTCCAAAATTGAGCAAACTCAGGCGTGTCCGGCGTCCAATGCAACTCCGAATCTGTATAGTCAATTTGTATATGTCGTACCTTCATACTACACCACCTGCAATATCGTATTAACTAGAGTAGGTTACTCAGCGCGATGTTTATCTATGTAACGCTCACGGAACACAAGATAAATCGGAAAGGTGAAGGACACGCCAATATACGACAAGGCCACAAAGAACCAACCCCATTTCTTACCTGCGCCGATACGCTCACAATCGAACACCACCCAAATCATAAATACCGCCCAGGCGATCATCATGTCGATACTTAAAAACGCTGCGGTGCCACCGGCATCTATGGCATCGCCAAAGAAGGCAATAGGGTTGAGAATATTGCCGCCATTACGCATCCAGTCAAAAGCAAAAGGCCACGTTAACAACAACGCAGCTATACCAAAAACAATGAACACACCATGCTTAATACTCAAACCTTTCATACTGAATGTCCTTTAATGTTATTTTTAGAGTGAGTTGCTGAAAGTAGTCAATCTGCGCCTTATCGAACTCATAGACATCAACGCCCTACTGGGCGCTGCCGCACACATACTCAGCTAGTGTGCGTATGTGTTCTTATTTATGACCAGTGCCATATGGCCTGCATCAAAAGTGAAGAAGCAATTCATTATACACATCAAGTTTGTATGCACAACATCAACTAGCGAACTAAAAATGTGATACACAAGATGTCCCGATAGCGCAGTAAAAATACCCATTTCGCACTTTATATAAACGACCATTTCTACATACAAAAAAGCCACTTACCCCCTGGAACTACCCGGCGTAAGTGGCAAGAAATTTATACCGCTATTTAAAACTGGGGCGCAATCATCTCAGTCACGCCCGCCCGCTTTCAGTATGACTTAGGCATGCCCAAGACCTTTTCGCCAATAAAGGACAAAATCATCTGCTCGGTGACGGGGGCAATCCGCGGCAAAACGGATTCACGTAATAAACGCTCAACGTGATATTCCCGCGCATAACCCATACCGCCGTGGGTCAACACCGCTTTAGTACAGGTATCGAAGGCGGCGCGGGCACTGAGGAATTTTGCAGCATTGGCTTCGGCTGCACAGGGTAGGCCTTTGTCGTATAAGTCTGCTGCACGCAAGCACATCCAGTAAGCCGACTCGAGATAAGTCCACGCTTCGGCAAGTGGGTGCTGAATGCCTTGGTTTTGACCAATGGGGCGACCGAATACAACTCGCTCTTGGGCGTATTTAGCGGCCTTGTCTAGTGCTGAACGACCTATACCAATCGCTTCAATTCCAACCAAGACCCGCTCTGGGTTAAGGCTGTCGAGCAGATAGTAAAAACCCTTGCCCTCTTCGCCAATCCGGTCGCAATCTGGAATGAAATAATCGTCGATATAGGTGGCATTAGAGTCAACAGCATTGCGGCCCATCTTTTTAATACGACGAACTTCGATTTTAGTGCGATCTAGATCGGCGTAAAACAGGGTCATCCCGTCGGTCGGACGCTTGCACTCTTCTTTCGGTGTAGTACGTGTAAGCAATACAATTTTGTGTGCTTCTTGACCGGTCGACGTCCACATTTTGCGGCCATTGACGATATAACCACCGTCCACTTTTTTTGCAAAGGTTTTAATACTGGTGGTATCCAAACCCGCATCAGGCTCAGTCACACCAAAGCAGGCTTTTTCTTCACCTTTAATTAGCGGCACCAACCAGCGCTTTTTCTGCTCTTCAGAGCCATGCACCACAATTGAATGAGGACCAAACAAATTAATATGGATTGCTGAAGCCGCCGACTGACCACCGCCACTGGCTGCCACCGCATGCATCATAATCGCTGCTTCGGTTACACCTAGGCCTGCGCCACCCAGCTCTTCTGGCATGGTGATACCCAGCCAGCCCGATTTTGCCATTGCGTTATAAAATTCTTCAGGGAAGCGCGCCTCTTCATCGCATTCCATCCAGTAGTCATCGCTGAATTCCGAGCAAATTTTACGTACGCTTTCGTCAATTTCTTTGTGCAGATCACTGAGATTTATATCCACGGCCGATGCCTCTCTTTAACAATCGTATTGATAACCATACATGGAAATAATGTTAGCATGTAAATCGTTCTGATGCGAATCAAGTGTTTTGATTTTACAGTTTAAAGACCGCACCTCACAACAGGAATCGTTGTTCAAACTCAGCAAAAAGGCGATCACGGTGATCAGGGTGCGCAATGGCAACCAAGCGCTCAGCGCGGGTCACCATATCTGCACCGCGCAAATACGCGCTGCCATATTCAGTAACCACCACATCAACAAGATACTGGGGCACGGAGACGGGCACACCGCTATCCAACCGCGCAACGATACGCGACTGCTCGCCCGTTGGATCGGCCGCTGGCAGGGCGATAATCGAACAGCCATCGTATTGCGCTCTGGCCCCGGCGGCAAAATCGGGTAAACCACCCGGGCCGCTAACAAAGCGCCCGCCCAGCATTTCGGCATTAGCCTGACCAAACAGATCAAGCTCCATGGATGAATTCACCGCAAACAACTTGGGCACTTGCGCCAACACCTGCGCACTGTGGCAGGCTTCAACACCGCATATATTCAGTTTTTTGAATTCTGGCAAGCGGCGATAAAACGCACTGCTACCTAAGGCGACAATACTGGTCACCGTCGCATCAAGATCCAATGCCCCCGCATCCAATAATGACACAATGCCATCGCTGGCCATGCCACTGTGGATACGCAGCTGACGATGATCGGCTAGCGCCGCCATCAACTGATTGGGAATTTTACCCAGCCCACACTGCAGCGCGGCGCCATTGGGAATTAAGGCGGCAACATGTTCCGCGATTGCCTGAGCGACCGCATTGGGCTTGCCAGGGTCGTAAGTTGCCAGTGGCAAATCACTCTCGCAGTAGGCTTCAATGTCGGCCATCGCCAGCTTAGGCGAGCCCGCCAGCACCGGCACATTGGGGTTTAGCACCGCTAATACGCGAGGTTTGCGACTCAGCAACTGAGGCAAAAATTCGCCTTGCAAGCCCAGCGAGCAATAGCCATCGCTATCTGGCGGCGAAACCTGCACTAGCACCGTATTGATCACGCCGTCGCTGCAAAGGTGTTGCAACGTAGCGGTGTAAGACATCGGCGCAAAGCGCACATGGCCTGCAGCCAAACTTTTACGGAATCCGCCCTGCATAAAACCAACGGTCATCCGCCGGTTTTCATTGGCCAAATTTCGCGAGTTAACCCCGGGAATAAAACTGCAGTGAAACTCTGCGCCCGCGGCAAGCTCCGGCGTAGTTGCCAGCAGCTCGGTCACCGCAATGGGCTCGCCCGCGCTACCAGAAACAAACACTTTATCGCCCGCGCGAATTGCGCCGGCCAGCGCTTCAACAGAAACAGCCCTCATACCCTTTTCTCCAAGCTCGCTCAGTGTGCCGTAATTGGAATGGTGCTTAAGCGCCTTCCAAACCAACGATGCTAATTGCACACACCCCGTTATAGGGTACGCCACCAAGATTGTGGCTTAAGCCTAGTTTAGGATTCGGTAACTGGCGATCTCCCGCCCGGCCCTGCATTTGCAAATAGTGTTCATACACCATACGCAAACCCGATGCCGCAATGGGGTGACCAAAGCACTTTAGACCGCCGTCGATCTGGCACGGCAATTCACCGTCGGCATCATATACGCCATCGAGTATGTCGCGCCAAGCTTCGCCGTCAGCAGAAAGGCCCAGGTCTTCCATGGTGACAAGCTCGGTAATAGAGAAGCAGTCGTGTACTTCGACTGCACTTAGCTCTTTGCGGGGATTGGTGATGCCCGCTTCTTTATACGCGGCCTTGGCAGCGTTGCGGGTATTTGGCACATAACTGCCATCCCAATCTTTAAAGCCCTGCTCGCGACCCGAACTGGCCGACAACTGCAAAGATTTAATGGTTACCAAATTGGTTTTACCCAGCGAACGAGCAATCTCAGGCGTGGTGACAATCGCGCAAGCCGCGCCGTCAGAAACACCACAACAGTCGAACACACCTAAGGGATCGGCGATCAGCGGCGCGTTCAAAATGGTTTCCATGCTTACCGCTTTACGCAGGTGAGCCTTGGGATTTTTAGCGCCGTTCTGATGGCTCTTCCACGACACCCGCGCCATCGCCTGCTTTAGCACGTCTTTCTCAAGACCGTACTTGGTGCGATAGCCCGCGGCCAGCTGAGCGAAGCCTGCTGGCGCAGAACCGTAGGGCATCCACAAATCGTTGAACGTGCCTTTCGGCATATGAGGCAAGCCACCATAGCCGGTGTCTTTTAATTTTTCAGCGCCAATCGCCAGCGCAATATCAACGGCGCCAGATGCCACCGCATAGGTCGCACCGCGCAGGGCCTCGGTGCCGGTAGCGCACATATTTTCGACGCGGGTTACCGGAATACCTTCTAGACGCAGGGCGGTAGAAAGCGGAATAGCAGAGTTACCCACATTAATTTTGTCGGCAGCAGAGCCATACCAAACTGCGCCAATACGCGCCTTTTCAATACCCGCATCGGCCAGCGCTTCGTTAAACGCCTCGGCCATAAGATCTTCAGAACCGGCGTCCCAGCGCTCGCCAAACTGGCTGCAGCCCATACCGATAATTGCGACTTTGTCTTTAATTCCTGTGGCCATGTTTACTCTCCTGCGGCGCTAACGATGGGGCGTGCTTTCCAGAAATAACGGCGGTAACCGCGCATCTTGTCTAACTCTTTAATGCGGAAGGTCATTTCCAGCGGGGTGCCAACATCGATGCCCTCGGGGCCAACATCAACAATTTCCATTAACATCCGCGCGCCATTGTCGAACTGGGAAAGCCCCATATACAGCGGCGGCGATTGCGAAAACATCAACCAGTCAGCGGTAACCGTGAGTACCTTGGCTTTTTCGTCGGCCAGCGGCGCGGGCGATTGCGTGTCGAAGGCACCGCAATTAACGCAGTTAGGCAAGCGCGGAAACTGAATGGTGTCGCAGTCACGGCATTTGCCGCCAACAAATTCAAAGGTTTGATCTGCCACGCGGTACTGCTGAGTCAGTGCGGTTTTTTGATCCGTTTCCGAACGCATGCCCCACTCAACCTCAATTTCGCCAGAGAAACTGAGCATCTTCATATACGCTGTTTCTTGGTGACGGCGCGCCAAATTACCTGCCAAACCACGGCGACCGGTATCACTGCCCTTGGCGGCCATTTCAAAGGCGATCACTTCACAGCCTTGGGCAAAGGCGGCAATAATAATTAAGTCGCCGGGCTGTGCCCGCTCTAGGGCTTCGGTCAGCAGCAGCAAGGAATGCGCTGCGCCGGTGTCGCCCACGTTATTACGCAGGTCTGGCAGCACGGCCGCATCGGCAATACCAATCTTTTTAGCAGCAAAACCATCGGCGCGGGGACCACCGCCAGCCAAGCCAAAATGCGCAACATCCGCAGCGGTTTTACCTAGGCGCCGCAACAATGCGTTTACCGCTTCCGGCACCAACTTGCCAACACCTTCATCGCGAATCCAACGCTCTTCCCAAGCGTATTCGTAGTCAGAATTTGACTCACGAAAATGGTCAACAAACGGTACAGACAGGGATTCGCTACCCAAATAAATGGCCAGTAAATCGTCGCCGCTGCCCAGTAACAATGCTGCAGCACCGTCGCCAAACAACATTTCTTGGGCACTGCCAAGCTTGGTTCGGCGCTTTTCACCGGCTACCAATAACTGGCTAGCGCCGCTCTCGCAGGCGTGGCTAAGGGCGCTCAGGCCTGCGCGGGTTGATGCTGTTTGATCGCTGGTCGCAACATTGCGCGGCGCACCCAATGCGCTGGCGACCAAGGTCGCGTTTTGCACATCGGCAAATGGCGCGCTAGTACTAGCCAAACAAAGCCGCGCCAGGGCGTTTACATCTTGGCCGCGCATACAATCCCGCGAGGCTTCAACCGCCATGGTAATGACGTCTTCGTCCCAAGAGCAGAAGGCTTTTTCGCCCTTGCCCAAACCACGTAAACCGGGCAGAGCCCACGCATGTGCCTTGGCAATTTCGCTGCGCTGCATCCGTCTTGCTGGAATATAGGCTCCAAAGGAGCGAATCCCGATTGCTGTACTCATATCTCTCTCCAAAGACACTGCCAGCGACTATGGCCAACAGGGCGATCTGTATTCTGGGCTTAAATTAGGTAGTAGGCTTGGGCATTCATTCAAGCTTTGCGCTAGGCGCCGACCTTAATATTTACGCCGCTCGCCCTAACAAATTTCGATTTTGGCCTACACTGGATCCCAGCTGAACACATCCATTGAACGCTCAAGGGGATAAAAATCACCTTCAAACATGGGAAACACGCGATCAATAATCGCCTCGGCACTGATACCGGCTTCGTCGCCAATATGAGCAGTGCGGATCGGCCGCGGCTGGCTGAACAAATACACCTCATTCGCCCGCGCGCCAAAAATCTGACCACTTACATGGGCACCTTCATCGGAAATAAGTGCGCAAATCAGTGGCGCTACTTTTTTCGGCTCCATGCGCTCAATAACCTTCCAGCGCGCCTCGTCTTCTTCAGTTTCGCGGGGAATACCGTTCATCACCATTGGCGTCATTGCAAACGGTGCCACACAGTTAGAACGCACATTAAAGCGCTGCATATCGAGGGCTACCGACTTAGACAGACCAACCAAGCCCATTTTGCCCGCGGCGTAATTTGCCTGACCGAAATTACCAACCAAGCCCGAGGTCGACGTCATATGTACCATTGCGCCACTGCCCTGCTCTTTCATAAACGGTGCGACTGCACGCGCCGTGTTGAAGCAGCCCTTGAGATTGACCTGAATAGAAAGATCCCACTCTTCTTCGGACATTTTGTGAAAAATGCGATCGCGAAGAATACCGGCATTGTTAACTAGGCCATCCACCCGGCCCCAAGCCTCTATGGCGATATTGACCAAATTCACGGCCTCGGCCATCAAGCCAATATTATCGGTAGACGAAACAGCTTCACCGCCCGCCTTGCGAATGCTCTCGGCAACCAGCTCGGCAATTGCCACGCCGTTGTCGTCTTTGGCCAAGTCATTAACCACCACTTTGGCACCTTGCAATGCACAGTATTCGGCAATGCACTGCCCCACTCCGCGGCCTGCACCGGTAACAATAACGACCTTATCCTTCAGTAAATCTGGCATATTCACTCCCACGCTGACTATCTTTCCCCAGCGAATACCGCGCTGGCAATTTAACAGGCATTAGATTATATTGCTAATAGTTCACTAGCTTATAATATGATGGGTAAGACTGTCCAGCGCTAACAGTATTTGTGTGGTGGGCTAATTAGGTCTACACAGCCCTAGCTTATTCGGCAAGGTGAGGAATCAAAATCCAACTATGATTCGCATACAAACTAAAGATAAAGCATTAAATAGACACTACAATCTTTCGCACCCCCCAGAAATTGCACTGCAAACTCAGCGTAAGCTTTACCGCTAAACAAAGAGGCACTGACATGAATCTTGACGCCCTACTGGCACACAAGTTTGAAGCAAAAACAGTTACATACGACGAGCGAGACACCATGCTCTACGCCTTAAGTTTAGGCGCCGGAAGCTCGCCCCATGAAGAAGTGGACTTAAATTTTGTCTACGAAAAAAATTTACTGGCCCTACCCACCATCTCGGCGGCTTTAGCACACCCCGGCGCATGGATGACCGATCCCAAATTTGATATCAACTTGGTCAAGCTTCTCCATGTCGAACAGCGCACCAGGTTTTATCAAGCCATCGCACCAAGCGGGACAATAAAGGCGGAATACCGCGTTTCTGCCATCGTCGACAAAGGCGCAGCCAAGGGCGCGCTTATGTATTTTGACAAAGACCTCTATAACGCCATTAACAATGAACTACTCTGCACGGTAAAGTCCTGCTATTTACTACGCGACGACGGCGGCTGTGGCGAGTTTGGCACGCCACCCGCTCCCCTGGCGCCAACACCAAGCGGCACTCCAGATTACGTTGACGAACATAAAATTGATGACCGGGCCGCCTTATTTTACCGCCTCAATGGCGACCGCAACCCGCTACATATTGACCCTGCCATTGCCCAAAAAGCTGGCTTTGCAAAACCTATTATTCATGGGCTCTGCGTCTACGGCATATGCGGATTAACACTAACTAGGCAAATACTTAATGCCGACGTCAGCAGAATGGCCTCCTTAGCTCTGCGCTTCAGCGCACCCGCTTACCCTGGGGAAACGCTTCTTATCGAGGCTTGGCAGCTAGAGGGCGGCATCACTTTTCGCGCCACCGCCAAGGAGCGCAATCAAGTGGTGATCAATAATGGCTTCATCGACTTAAATTGACTCAAGCACTACAAATTATTGATGTGCCTCGGCACAACTTCTGGGGGAGAGGGGTATTTGTGAAAAATGTAAATGCCGCGTTCTCCCCCAAAATTCCTCAGAGCATTACCGTCCGGCTCAAGAGAATAGGCAGCGGCGCAGTTATGCGTCACGGCTTAACCTCGGCAATAACAAATCTGCTATTAATAAAATAATAAAGGGTGACTCAATTCCGCCCCACCCAAGGAAGAAAAATCGTAACTTTCGTCTTCTGGGTAGAGGGTAATAATACTGAGGTGGGGCTGAGACGCGAATGCACTTGGTCCCAAAGCCCCAGCCATGGTGCCTACACTAAAAAAGCGTTTCATTTCTCCGGCGATATTAATAGCCACCCTGAAACTCGCCATTGGCTCAGTATGTGCCGCGCGCTGCTGCCAATCAGCCGGCACACTCGGGTAGGCCTGCAATCGCGCTAACGCTTTTTCGGCATTGGCGTCACCGGTAAGCAGCGCGGATTGCTGGATCGACATCAAAATAGCCGACAAGGTATCAGCCCAATCGCCAGCGGCATCGTCCACCACCGCTTGAGCAAACAAAAAATCATAGAAATTACTCAGCGATGCCAACCCATCTGCATCAAGCAAATTTCCGTAAAAATTTACCCAGCCGCGATTCACCATAAGGATATTTGCCGAGCCATCGACAACCGATGCGGGATAGGGATCGAGCGTTCGCAGGTGCATCGTCATTGCCTTGCGCAACCATTTGAGCTCTGGTGCATTAAAATCAACCGGCTCCTCATTCGGCGCAAAGCCCGCCGCAATTAACAAATGATTTAAATCGCGCTTACCCAAACTTAACACCCGCGCAATATCAAGCACCATGGCTTCACTGGCACGGCTACTACCATTTTCTAATCTACTAATATGTCGTGGCGAACTACCTAAACGCCCCGCCAGTGCCTCTTGGCTTACACCATGTACGCCACGCCAAAATTTTAAGAATCGGCCAAATACTGATTTTGTATCCGTACTCTGCATTTGCAATTACGCTCACGTTTTCGCCGAATCATTTACACCGATTCAGCCACAATATTTTTAAATACAAATTCCTAATTCTTAGCAATTTGCGCAGATTCACTTTGCACCAGGATTACACGAGTTCAGCAAGTACCCAATAATACAATTGCGCATTAGCGAGATTAATGGATTAAAGGCTTTCATACAGCTTGCTCAAGCAATGCTTTTAATCCCTCAACCGAACGATCCACGGTGGCTGACCAAAGTGGCTCAAGATCTTGCAGTGCCAGATGTGCCATAATCTGCGGATAAGCGGCCGCACTGTCAGCGGCGGATAAACGCTGAACCACTCTTGCTTCACTTGCATGAATTTCAAACACCGCAAAGCCCATTACCGCCCACAATAAGCCTTGCGCGTGCAAAACGGCCGATCCCATCGGCATACCCTGCTCCTGCAGCAGCGCAGTGACCGCGTCTATTTTACTCAGTGCCGCGGGCGCTGTACCTGCCAGTCCGATTAAAAATGGCAGGCCAGGGTGGGATTTTACTGCTCCGCGGAGGGAGTTCATCCAGCTTCGCAACTGCTGGTCCCATTCCAAATCAGTATTTAATGATAGTTCCAGCGCGGCCAGCGCCTGCTCAGCCAAAACCTCAAACAACGCCTCTTTACTCGGAAAGTACGTGTACAAATTTCCCGGCACAGTATCTAAGCGTTTAGCGAGCTGGCGCAGCGAGAAAGACTCCCCACCATTTTGCTGTAACAGCGCCATTGCCGCGTCGAGAACCTGCTCTCTAGATAGCCGCGCCGGGCGACCTGCGGCCGCATCGACAGACGATTTTCTCGATTTAGCGCCTAAATTCAAACCACCTTCTGACATTTAATGCCCCCAAATCTTGACATAATGAACACTGTTCATTTAAATTACTGATCACCGTTCACTAATTATACTGTTAAGCGGACAAAAACCCCAAAAAGAACACCGCAATCACTCTCGGATATAGTCATGACCACAGCAAGCCATCTTTCAGAATTCCCCGAACTCGGCTTTTATACGCTACCGGGACACACAGAGAACCCCGCCGACATGTTAAGCGAGGTTCGCCAGGCCGAAGCCTTAGGCCTGGGCTCAGCGTGGATATCCGAGCGTTTTGACGTAAAGGAAGTCGCCGCGCTGGCAGGCGCCGCTGGCGCAGTAAGCAACAAGTTATTTATCGGCAGCGGCGCGACCAATATCAATTCTCGCCACCCCATGCTCACTGCCTCTATGGCGACGACACTGCATCGCCTCACTCAAGGCCGCTTCGCACTCGGCGTGGCCAGGGGCGTAGGCATTCGCTACGACCTAATGGGCATGGAGAAAATGAGCAACGCACACCTCTCTGAGTTTGCCGGATTAATGCGCCAGCTATGGCAGGGTGAGCGCGTTAGCCACAACGGCAAGCTCGGTCACTTTCCCTATCTGCACATGAGCGAGTGGATGAATGAAGATATTCCCCTGATGTTTGTTGGCTTTGGCCCCAAAAGCCTCAAGTTTGCCGGCAGTCTATTTGACGGTGTTATTCTCCATACCTTTTTATCTGACGACGCACTCAAACGCGCGGTTGCCCATGTTCGTGAAGGGGCTGAAGCGGCGGGCCGCGACCCCCACTCGGTAAAGGTATGGAGCGTACTGGCCACCGCCTGCGATGCCGACGAAGCTACCTACCTAAAATATATCGTCGCGCGTATGGCGACGTATCTGCAGGCGCCCCACTACGGCGAGCTACTGGTTAATACCAATGGCTGGGATCTGGCCGTGTTAGAGCGCTTCCGCGCTGACGAAGTCGTCAGCGCCATGCCCGGCGGAATAGACAGTGTCGCGACGATCGACCAGCTTAAACACATCCGCACACTGCTCCCTGAGTCATGGCTACCTGCCGCAGTAGGAAGCCCCAAAGTCTGCGCACAACGCTTTCAGGATCAGTTTAATGCCGGCGCTGACGGCGTCATTATTCATGCCAGTACACCAAGTGAATTCGCGCCTGTGCTGGATGCCTACCGAGTTATCCGCGATACCGCACGCTTTGCTGATCGCACCAACCGTCCCTGCTGAGATACGCCAATGACTCAAGAATTGCGCCCCACCCCAAGCCTCGACGCGCCTGACACGGTTCGCCTTAGCCTACAGGACTGGCTGACAGAATCTGTTTACCCCAACCGCAAGCTTATTATTCCGGCGATAGTCATCCCCGAAAATACCGGGATGTCGAACATCACACTGTTATTCGATTGCGTGCTCGATGACCAAGAAATGATGCCCATGGTAGCGCGCCTGCAAGCTCAGGGTGACAAGCTCGCGTTCCCTGAGTACAACCTGCCTATGCAGTACGCAGCAATGGAGGCCCTAGGCAAAATATCGGGCTTACAGCTTCCCCAACTCGTCGCACAGGAGCCGAGTGGCGAGATTTTAGGGACGCCGTTTTATATCATGCAGCGCTGCGACGGCCGCATTCCGCCAGATATGCCTCCCTACCATATGGACGGCTGGCTATTAGACGCAAGTCCCGCCGACCGTAAAGCACTATGGAACAGCGCGATCAGTATGATCGCTACTCTACACGCCCAAGATCCAACGGCAGCGCCCCTAGCCGAATTCGTCCAGCAGTATAACTTCCCTAAATCTCTCGATGAGCAGCTGCGTTACTGGGAGCATTATATGGCCTGGGGGTTGGAAGGCGCGCACAACGAGGCCTGCGAACAAGCCTTGGCATGGCTGCGCCAGCATCAACCCGAGGAGCAATGTCTGCGCCTATGCTGGGGTGACTCGCGAATGGCTAATGTGATATTTGACCCCACCAAAAATGAAATCGCGGCACTACTCGACTGGGAAATGCTCTGTATGGGCGATCCTTTGCAAGACATTGCGTGGTGGATTTTTATGGATGAAGTATTCAGTCACGGCATTGGCATACCGCGACTTGAGGGCTTCCCCGACATTGATACCAGCGCGCAATTATGGTCTACACTCAGCGGGCATAAGTACGACAAGCTACATTACTATCGCGTGTACGCGGGCATGCGTATTTCATTGATTCTTGCGCGGATGTCACTGGCAACCGACGGCAGCATGGTCGAAGACAGCTTTGCCAGCCAATACACGCTTAAAGTAATGTCGGAAAAGAACTAGGCTGGTATCATTTATTAGCCAGCGTGCTTAGCACGCAAAACGCGGCAATATTGACGAGCGCAGTAATCTATCCCGACCATTGTTGAGTAAACGCTGCGCTAGCCGCCAAACATTAAGACGGAGATGGGCATGAATTATCGACCACTGATTTTTATTCTCATTTCCGCTGTCGCGTTAACGGCGCTATTTGTCGCATTAAAGCCCGCTCCGGGACCATCAATCCAACAAGAACCCACTGCAAACGCGGGAACGACAACCGCTGTGCCAGAAAAATCAGCACACAGGTTTGAACTTGTCATTGAGGGCGGCGCACTGACTTCTGGCCCCCGCCGCATCGAAGTTTCGCAAGGTAGCGCGGTCGAACTTGAGGTCAGCACCGATCACGCAGACGAATTACACCTCCACGGCTATGACCTAAAATTGCAACTCACCGCCGGTGAGTCGGCCACACTAACCTTTAGCGCAGATCACTCGGGCCGTTTTGGCCTTGAACTACATCATAGCCACGGCGAAATTGCCACACTGGAAGTGATGCCTACACCCTAATATTCAATTCATAATCATCAAAATACTGGACTCAAATAAAATTCTAAATGGTGTTCCGCACGCCACAAGGAACCGCTAAGCGATACGCCGCCAGCGTCATACTTAAAAGCGCTAAAATTTGATGAGCCTGCCACATCACAAGGCCACCACAGAGATTGCAATATGAGCAGTATTATCAAACAAGCAGATATCGAGCAGCTTGAAGCTGGGGGCCTTCCCGATAATTTAGCGAGCAGCAGCTACGAATTGATCCAGCGCGGCGCCGCCATCAATCCAAATGCGCCGGCTCTCACCTTCTTCCTTAACGGCAATAACCACCGCAACACCGATACCTGGACCTACCAGCAACTGCTAGGTCAAATTACCCAGTGTGCTAATTTCTTTCATGAGCTGGGCGCCAACAAAGACACGCTTATTGCCTTTATTTTACCTAATTTACCAGAAACCCATTTTGTAATTTGGGGCGGTCAGGCGAGCGGTATTATCGCGGCAATTAACCCTCTACTTGAAACCGAGGCCATTAGCGATTTACTCGACACCGCGAACGCCGAAATTTTGGTGACACTTGCTCCCTTTCCCGGCACAGACCTTTGGCCTAAGGTTCAGCCAGCACTTGCTAAGTTACCAAAACTAAAACATCTAGTGCTGGTCAATCTCGCAGACCGAGTACAGGGCTTAAAAAAGCCAATTGCAAAACTGCTCGCCAAACGTGAGGAATGGCGATTACATGGATTAGCAGGCGTTGCAGCTGCGTTACCAAGCAATATCAAAACGCATTATCTTCAATCCGGATTGGCTCGCCAGCCCAGCGATCACTTGCTTAGTCAACGCATTATTGACCCACAAGATTACTCCTCTTATTTCTGTACCGGCGGCACCACCGGCCTGCCCAAAATCGCAATGCGCAAGCATTGTAATGAGGTAGCGAATGTTTGGAGCTCAGCGCAATTTTTAGGCGATGGCATCGGCCCCGGCAAAAACGTGTTTTGCGGTTTACCGCTGTTTCACGTCAACGCAGTCCAAGTCACCGGACTACTCCCCTTCTCGAACGGGGCCCACGTGATACTAGGCAGCCCGCAAGGCTATCGCGGAGAAGGCGTAGTTAGCAATTTTTGGGATATTGTCGAACACCATCGCGTGCATTTTTTCAGTGGCGTGCCCACGCTCTATGCCGCGTTAATGCAAATTCCAACTGGCAAACACGATATTAGTAGCCTCGAGTTTGGTCTTTGTGGCGCAGCACCCATGCCTAAAGAGGTCTTTAAGAACTTTCAGGAGCGTACAGGACTAAAAATTCTTGAGGGTTACGGGCTCACTGAAGGCACATGCGTCAGCAGTGTAAATCCGCCCCTAGGAGAACGTCGCCTTGGATCCATCGGTTTACGTATTCCCGGTCAATTGATGAAAGCCGTTCTTCTTAACGAAGAAAGCGGAGCCTACCTGGGTGATTGTACCGTCGACGAAATAGGTGCATTGATTATATCTGGCCCGAATGTATTTGCTGGCTACACTGCAGAAGAGCAAAATCGCAACATATGGGTAGACACTGGCGATGGTCGTAAATGGCTAAATACGGGCGACCTCGGCCGCCAAGATGCCGAGGGCTATTTTTGGCTCACTGGCCGGAAAAAAGAACTCATCATCCGCGGTGGCCACAATATCGACCCCCTCACGATTGAGGCCCCCTTACATCAACACCCCGCAGTTGAAATTGCCGCCGCCGTCGGTAGGCCCGACCAATACGCCGGAGAACTCCCCGTTGCCTACGTTCAGTTAAAAGCGCAACAATCAGTGACTGAAGCCGAGCTAATGCTGTTTTGTCAAAACAATATTTCGGAGCGGGCCGCGCAACCAAAACTTATCCGCATTATCGACGCCATGCCACTAACCGGCGTTGGCAAAATATTTAAACCTACGCTTAAAAAGATGGAAATGATCAGCGTCATTACTGAACAGCTGCAAGACGCAGGTATAGACCTACGCGACATTAGCATTAACGACGAAAAGCTGCGCGGCACGGTTATCCGCATTAGTCTTGTCGACAGCTCTGCGCAAGCACAGGCTAAAGAAATTTTAGGTCACTATTCAATGACAATTGAATTTAATTAGAAAATCATTGGCAATCACCGAATTATGAATACCTATGCCTTAAATATAGCACCAACACCACAAACATCGCGCAGAGCGCAACGCCCACTAACAGCTCGTTTAATACTGGCGAAAAAACAAACAGGAAACCTTGCCCCTTAATGAGCGCAGAAAAACTGGACACAGCAAATGGCATCATAAACAAACGAGCCGTTTGCCATCGACTACCGCTAGCATCAACACTTAGCATTAAACCCAAGCCAATAATTGCGCTGATACCCAGCGCATTTATCCATATTTTAGGGGCGGGATCAAAATAAAAGTAGACTATAGTCAAATACCAAATCAAGTAGCACCACAATACTATTTTTCCATTTTTGATCTTTGCCAAATATCGCCCTAGCGCCGTCATATAAAACTTACCCCAGCCTATTACTTACTTAGTACATTAATTTCTAAGCACTTTTTTGCCGACAGGGAATTACTCACAATACATATCTTCTCTGCCTTACGAAGCAGGGTTTCCGCTTTTGATCTACTCGCGGCATCCGCAACAAGCAGCGTCACGGAGATCGTTATCTTAGTGAACAACATACTGCGCTCGACTTTATCTAGCTCACCTTTACTGTGACACTCAATAGATAGCCAGTCTAACTTAGCCAACTCCGCCACCGTTCGAAATGACAGAACAAAACAATTCGCCGCAGCCGCCATGAGCAACTCCTCCGGCGACCATTGATCGCCCGGGCCATCGAATTGGCTCGGCGCATTAACTGCTAATGCGGGTAAATGATCTGCAAAAACGTTTAATGATCCCTGCGGATGCCCGTTTACGGTTACCGAGTAGTGATGTGGCAATTCATGCATGATTTATCCCCAGCGACATAACAAATTAGCTTTAATTGGCAGGCCCGAAAAATACGTAGCCGTAAATACAAGGTCAAAATAACAGTGTACTTATTGAAGCCCCGGCGCTGAATCGGCTATTTACCAATGCCTGCAGAAGGTTAATAAACTACACAGCTCGCAGTATTTACTGACCCACCGTGGTAAATTACGCTTGTAACGCGGAATAATAAACAAAAGCGATGTATTTTATGAAAATAAAATCCCCCAGTTCAGCTATTGCCCTCGCCATTTTCATTAGCGGGCTAGGCAGCCTTGCACCTGGCTGTGCGAGCAAACAAAGCCAGCCGTCGGTACAAATCGACCCGCCCTCAGCAAATGCAGTTGCAAACTTATTAAACGATGAAATAAACCCAATCAGCGCAAAATCCGCTTTTTCTCCGGAGGAAAACATTCTCGCTATCGACGCCGACATGCGCTATTTCGTCGAAGAAAATGTACCGGCCGCCTTAAGCCCACGCGCCCGCTTAAGCTATCTTTTAGACGCCATGGTTCGCCCCTCACAGCTCGGCCTATCATACGACCCTGGGATCACATTTAACGCAACTGAGACCTTTTATGAGCGAAAGGGCAACTGCCTGTCTTTGAGTTCCTTATTCATTGCCTTGGCGCGAGAGGCTAATCTTAACGCTTACTATAACGAAGTAACGATCCCACCTAGCTGGGATATGGTCAGCGACAACAGTATGGTGTTTTACAAACACATTAACGTTGTCGTCGATTTTGGCGAAGACGGACAGGAAATCGTTGATCTTAGCGTCGATAATTACGAATACCACTACCCCCAACACCGGCTCAGCGAACAAGAAGCCGCCGCCCAGCACTACAACAACCGAGGGGCAGAGTTTCTCAATCAAGGCAACAATGACGAGGCAATGCGTTATTTTCGCCGAGCGCTCTATTTAGACCCCCAAGCTGGTCATATTTGGGGAAATTTAGGAACCTTGCTTCGTCGTTTCGGACGCCAACAAGATGCTGAAACCGCCTACCGACAAGCACTAACGCTAAATATTAACGATCAGGTCGCTATTAGTAATCTAAGTCGACTTTATCAGGAACAAGGCAACACGGAAAAGGCCCGTGAGCTTGAAAAGATAGCAGATGATTTTAGAAAGAAGAATCCGTTCTGGCATTACACTCGAGCGAAGGCGGAATATGAAAATGGGGAATATAGCAATGCACTGCAGGCTATTCGCCAAGCGATAGTCTTAAGAAAAGACGAGTATCGTTTTTACCGGTTTGCGTCCTTAATCTATTTTCGTCAGGGCAAGACAGAGCTAGCAGCGAAATACGCCGATAAGGCCGCAAAACTAAAAATCAAATTAAACAACAATAGTTAAGTTAAGAAGGAATAAAAAAGACGCCACTTGGGCGTCTTCTTTATTTGTATTTCTTATTGGCCGCACTCAAAGTACTTTGAATTAATATTTCCAACTAATACTTGCACTTAAACTGGTACCAACTTCCTGCTCCAGAATGGTGGTGCTGCCTTTACCACTAAAACCTGTTTGTTCAAACTCACGCTTTTCGTCTAGCAGGTTATTTGCTTTGAATTTAAGTGAAATTTGTTCAGTAGGGTAGTAGCTATAAACCAGATCCAGTGAATTGAATGGCTGTTCAAAGGCATCATCGTTGCCGTTAGTTCCAGCAAAGAAAATTCGCTCACCAAATACATTGTACAAAAGTGACGCGCTGTGCTTTTCATCCGGCGAATCATAGCCCAGTGATGCATTCACCACGTACTCGGAATGCCCAGTCATGCGGCGATTTTTATTGGTGATTTCAGAAAAATTCGATATCGTAATTTCAGAATCACTCAAGGTAACATTACCCGACAGGAAAAACCCGCGAGACAAAGAATACAGGCCTTCAAACTCAACACCCATTACTTCGCCGCTGTCACCATTAACATAAGCAAGTACGGTGTCGTCATCCGAGGCTGATCCCTCTACACGCTCAATAGGCAACTCTAAATCTTTATAGAACAGCGATACGGTAAAGTTGTTTCCGCCTTCGTAATAGAACTCACCACGGAGATCATAGTTACGAATATTAGTGGTACTTAATTGCGGGTTACCAAACACTCGCACACCGAGCTCAGGGTCGATATACGCAACATCGGCCAACTCACGAATATCAGGCCGAACAACTGTTTCACTAACGCCAAACCTAATCTGGAATTCTTCACTATTTAGCAAAGAACTACCAAGATAGGTAATACCGAGGCTGCCATAAACATCATCGTTCTGAAAGGCATAGCTTTGATTTGGGTCAGACAACTCATTGATCGTGTTTTGCAAAGCGATGCCGGAATAATCTAATAAATCAATTGGCAATACCGCCTGCTGATATTCTTCCCAGCGCGCACCAACAGTAAAACGCCAACTTTCACCAAGGTGGTAATCGACACCACCGTGCAGTGCATTGACTTTTTGCGCCGCAACATAGCTTTCTTTACCAAAACCAGAACCCATATTCAGGTCAAAGTTATTGTTCAAGTCAGCTATTCTTTCATCAGTGAACACCGTTTGTGGCGTTCCGACTGTATTTGCGGTGCCCACATTCACTGTATAACCGTAATATTCACGCGCTTTTGTCGACGCCCACCAACCACCAGAAAGTGTTATCTCATTTAATCCAACACTAATAGGTAATTCAAAAATACCACCGTAGCTTTCAACCTCATCGCGCAGCTCAAGAAAACTAAATTGACCTGATGTTGCATTGCCTTTAATGCTAGGTGTTGGTGTTCCTGATGTTAAATCCAAGCTACCATCAAATGCCGTTGAGTTTGGAATATCTGTCTTGGCTTCTGCGTCAGAATAAAACCACTCCAAGCTTAAAGGCGACAGAAATTCAACGGGGCTAAATTCACCTAAACGGTGCGAGCCTTTTAACTGATTTAAGGTTAATTCACGATCTTCAAGGCGCGTCACGTAGCTTGTATCTGGACGCAACTCATCCGGCGTGTTGCTTGTACTATAGCCTGTTTTCATTCTGGCTTCGTCGTACTCATTTGAAATAAAGTAACTACTCAACTGGATCGAATTGTCTTGAGCGTATTCAACACCAAGTAACAATGCCAAAGTAGTGCGCTCATCGCGCGCGGTTCTTTTAGTTTCGGAATAAGCATCCTCGGGGTTATTGGCACTGCGCTTGATCTGATCCTTGTTTCGGAACTGCTCGCTGTACGCTGCGCTGAACGAGCCACCGACCACGATTTCATCGGCAACGTCCCATGCATTCCCCAGATCCACTTTTATATCTTTATCCGGATCAAGGCTGGATTGCTGAATACCAACATTGCGGTTAAGGGCTAAAATAAGATTGCGCTGAATCTGCTCTGCTTCAGCAGTGGATACGCTAGTGCCACTTTCATTAGATTCAGTTTTCTGAATATTTGAGGTCGTAAAATCACCGCGATAACGGCCAAGAGCGCTTCTAATTGCCTGAGGCATATTTGAGGCGCCGCTTTCGGGATAAAGCAGCCCATCATCACTAACAGTATTTAATCCAGAACCAATCGATACGCTGGCTACCGGTCCACTCGGCACACTGCGGGTACGAATATCAATCGCACCACCACCGAAATTAGCTGGTAAATCCGGCCCCCAAGATTTCTGAACTTTCAAGGATTCAACTATACTTGACGGAAACAAATCTAAGGGGATAACGCTTCTGGCGAGATCCGGTGACGGCACCGCAGCACCATTTACTGTCACCGAGGAATAACGTTCACCAAGGCCACGAATATAAATAAATTTGCCATCGACCAAGGTCAAACCGGTAACGCGGCGTAAAGCAGAGCCTATCGTGCTATCACCGGCCCGAGAAATGGCTTCAAAGCCCAAAAAATCTGCTGAGTAGGGTAATTCCAGACGTTCATCGACCAAAGACGCTGCTACGCTCTGCAAGCGACCAACTACCACGACCTCTTCAAGAGACATTGGCTTTATTTGTTCGTTGTCCTGAGCGGACACTGATGTGCTTAACCCTGCAATGGCGAGCGACACCGCTATCGCCAATTTGTTTCGCGCGATTCGTTTCGTACGCATAATAACACCCTAAGTGCTCTAAACCCCCTCGTTAAACTGGGGTATTTATATAAAAAAGCGGGGGTCATACATATATAACCCCCGCACGATCCTTGCAAAAGAATGTGTTTACTAATTAGGGGACAAGGGGTGCGCTTAGACCTACAGTCCAACCAGCCAACCAGTTATCGCCTTCGTTAGCACCACCGATGTAACTTGGCTTTTTAAAGAATGCGTTATCAATACCCGGTACTGCCGTTACGTCGCTTACGTCAGTAAGCTGAGTCGCCTGATCGAAAATCACAACGTCATTGACGTCTTTCAGCTCAGCTGCAGTTAAGTAACCACGGGTACCAACACCACCAACAATCAATTTTGCTGGGATACTGTTAACACCAGTTAAGACCACATTATTTTTATTAGTGTTAGTTGGTACCTCTGCAGATCCATCACCACCATTCAGCCATACCGCTAAATCAAAGCCTGTGTTAGCCGCATCAACCTTGCCCATTTTCAGCGCTTCACTACAGGCCACAATATTACTGCTCGCTTTAGAGTCGCCATTTTGCATACCGTTGATTGTTTCAGGGCCTTCGGTATCGTGGATTTCAAAACACTCATTACTCGCCATCTGCGGGTCGTTGGAGGTAGTAATTGAGTTGTATAGCTCGAAGAATGTACCTTCACGGAACAACAGACCTTCAGAATCACCTTTTTCGGAACTATTTGTACCTTTGCCTTTATCAATACTTGAAGTGATACAAGTCAAGTTGGAGATAACACTTTTCGTTAACGGGGTAGTGCCGTCTGGTTTACCTTCCCCGGTATTATCTGCCTCAACACAGTTGTTAGCACCCGAGGTATCAAGAACAACCGCATACTGGATATTACCAACGTAACCAGCAGAGAAATCCAGTGCATCATCACCCACGTTTACAGCAACAACGTGGTCAAGGTTTACCGCCCCACCGAACATTTCAAAACCATCATCGAATGAGGTGTAAGCCTGAACATAGCTTACTACCGTTCCGCTACCAACGGCGTTCAGGGTAATCGCGTTCAAGTCATCGCCAGAGTCAGCACCTGGGGCGCTCGCTACAGTGTAACCAGCGTGTTTTACGACCACATATTTAAGTACACCAGAACTCTCTGCATTGTTATTACCGCCATAGTAGGAAGGACGACCTTCAGCAAGCACATGGCAGTTGTGAACATTGTTTGCAGTTGCAGCCATTTCGTTTATACCGCTGCCGCCACCCTTACCAGTCACACTGCCGTCGTCACACTTATTAGTAAGACCATTACCATTGATCTGTAAACCACCCCACAATCCACGCTGAGACTCTCTATTTGCATCTGTAAGGATGCCTTTATAATCTTCATCTGCCGTGAAAATAATTGGCGCATCAGCGCTACCTTCTGCAAATATTTGCGAGCCGCGGGCAATACGCACATAGCTATCGCGACCTTCAAAAACCATTGTTACACCGGCAGAAATTTTTAATTTAGTACCTTCACCTTCTTGGGGGATTCGCACACCACTCTCAGCTGCGGCCTTATCAACGTCCTCGCCAATGTATAAGCTATCTTCAAATATGTGAGCACCAGCAATACGACTAAAACTTACCGAGGGTGCTGTAATAGCATTTTCATCGCTTACGAAAGTAGCTGCGTAGAAGCAATCATTACCCAGTTGCTGACCTTGCTGAAGAGTGCTATTTTCATCTGTATACGAAGCACACGGGTTTGAACTACCGCCACCACCAGTGTTAGTACTATTATCCTGACTATTATCGATATTAGTTGGGCTCAGATTAATATCGCCGCCACCACAAGCTGCTAGCAGTAGTGCTGATGACATTGCTGTCAGTGCAAATATTTTTTTCATATGAACTTATCTCCGGAACAGACTCTAAGGTTTTCTAGGATTGTATTAATGGGGCACATCTTAGGGAGGTTTGGTGACAGATATATGAAGCAGGTATTTCAGTTATATGACAAATCAACAAGTTCAATATAAAGCGGACAACTCCGAATTTTAATTTAGCTGAATATTATTACGTATATATTCCGCCGTACCCTGCGTATCCCGCATCTACATTGAATACCTCGCTAGCTGGCAGTAGGATGTGCAATTGATCCTCAATCGACATAAATAGGTATTGGTTATGCAACTTCGCAACCCCAATCTTCTTAGAGGCGAATCTTATATTGCTGGTATTTGGCAGCAGGGCGAGGACCTTAAAACTTTTGCCGTTCAAAACCCTGCAACCGGCGAAACCATACTGAATGTCGCCGATTTAAATGATCACGATGCCGAGCGAGCAATTGCTGCGGCCTACGCAGCCAAACCAGCGTGGGCAGCGCTAACCGTGAAAGAACGCGCTAAATTATTGCGTCGCTGGTTTGATCTCATCATGGAAAATCAAGACGATCTAGCGCTGATATTAACTACTGAACAAGGTAAACCCTTGGCTGAGGCCAAGGGGGAAATTGCCTACGGCGCCAGCTATATCGAATGGTTTGCCGAAGAAGCAAAGCGCGTCTATGGCGATATTATCGCGCCGCCCAACAGCAGCCAGCGTTTATTTGTTATTAAGCAGCCTATTGGTGTTGTAGCGTCTATAACCCCATGGAATTTTCCAAATGCCATGCTTGCCCGCAAAGCGGCTCCGGCACTCGCGGCCGGATGCACCTTTGTAGCCAAACCCGCACATGAAACCCCTTTATCTGCAATCGCATTGGCCGTTCTTGCCGAACAAGCGGGAATCCCTGCGGGCGTCTTTAATATAGTTTGTAGCAGCAGCGCACCCACCATCGGCAAAGTAATGACTAGCAGCCCCTTGGTCAGTAAATTAAGCTTTACAGGTTCGACTCAGGTAGGGAAAACATTACTAGAACAATGCGCTGGCACGGTTAAAAAGACCTCTATGGAGCTGGGGGGCAACGCGCCTTTTATTGTGTTCAACGATGCCAATCTCGATTTAGCGATAAAAGGCTTAATGAGCTCCAAATTTCGGAATGCTGGGCAAACCTGTGTTTGCACCAATCGCATCTACATACAACGTGACATACACGAGGCCTTTGCCGAAAAGCTCAGCACGGCGATGAAGGGCCTTCATACCGGTAATGGCAGCCGCACCGACGTTAACATCGGCCCGCTCATAACGACCAAGGCAGTCGCCAAGGTAACGTCGCTCGTAGACGACGCCATCACCAAAGGTGCGACAGTGTTATATCAGGCAGAGGTGAATACTAACGCCGGAGATATAGACACCCACTTCTACCCCCCAACCCTAATTAGCGGCGTGACCAAGGATATGCAAATTAGCCGCGATGAAATATTCGGCCCTGTCGCTGCCATTTCCATTTTCGACACCGAAGAAGAAGTACTTGCATCAGCGAACAACACGGAATTTGGTCTTGCCTCCTATTTCTACACCAGCGACATCAGCCGGGTATGGCGTTTTGGCGAAGCCCTAGAATACGGCATAGTCGGTATTAACGAAGGCTTGATCTCTAACGAGATGGCTCCCTTCGGCGGTATTAAAGAGTCGGGCTTTGGCCGTGAAGGCTCGAAGTACGGCATTGAGGACTATATGGAAATTAAGTATATGTGTCTGGGTGGGATTTGATCTTAACGCGGGAGACGGTGAACGCACAGTGCTCGGGAGATGCTTAACGGGAGACGGTAAGCCCCAGCAGGGTTTCCTGCTGGGGCTTTTTTGTGGGTGTTGCAGAAGGCGGCAAACCCTAGTTTTGATTGTGGTTTTATCTTTTGCGTCTCCCGCCTCCCGTCAAGCGTAAAGCTGTCGGAGGGTATTGCGGGCTGTAAAAAAACTTACGCAGGGCATCGCCTGGTGGAGCGTAACCGTCCGGCAAACCCACGTTGCCTACGGCCGCCAATTATG
>TARA_R110001599_G_scaffold85759_1_pt1 | contig 131608 bp, 123 predicted proteins | sample TARA_R110001599 | Tara Oceans TARA_R110001599 (sample SAMEA4398360) | marine metagenome | biome: Polar Biome; feature: [MES] marine water layer (ENVO:01000295) within the mesopelagic zone...; material: water (ENVO:00002006), including particulate matter (ENVO:01000060) such... | reverse complement strand
TGCGCGAATGGGCACATATCGGTCAATAATAATGGCGTTTGGTATAATGCCCCGCCCTGTCTGGAGCCAGCGCCGCAAGGCGCGTACGGCGTGAAGACACAACAAACTGCCGTGAAGACCAAACCGCGAAGCCCTAACCATACGTCCGCCTCTCAATCGCGGTTTCCTCGATCTTCGCAGTCAGCGCATCGACAAAAGCCTGTTCGGCGCGGTTCATGCGTTCCATCGGGTTCCACACCATGTGCACATCGATGGCCGGTGGATCGTCGTAGGGTGGCAGGCGCCAGAGCAGGCCTTCGGCCACGTCGCGGGCCACCACGTGGACGGGAAGCGCGCTGATGCCGAGGCCGGCAATCGTCATGCGGCGGATTTCTTCCAGGTGGGAGGAGCGGCCAACCACGTGTTGATCAAGGCCCGCCTCGGCGCGGATCAGCGCCACCGGGCGCAGCACGTCGTCCAGCCGGTCGGTCAGGAACGAAACAGACGAATGGCCCTTCAGGTCCGCCTTGGACAGGCCCTTGCGGCCAAAGAGCGGGTGGCCGGGGCCGCAGAAGAGGCCGAAGAATTCGCGATAGAGCCTGCGATATTCCAGCTTGGCGCTGCGCTCATGCACCAGACAGATGGCCAGCGAGGCGCGGCGCGCCGTCACCTCGGTAAGGGCTGATACGCTGGCCATCACATCGAGCGTCATGGTCGCCTTGGGATGGGCCTCGTGAAAAGCCCGCAGCGCATCGTCAAACAGCGGGCAGACGACGTGGCTGGCCATGGCGATATGGACATGGCCGCGGATCTCGTCCGTCACATCGCGCATCAGGTTGTTCAGCCGGGTGACCGAGCCGTAAATTTCCAGCGCCTCGCGGTGCAGCAGGCGTCCGGCGTCGGTCAGTTGGAAATGCCCCGGCGAGCGGTCGATCAGCCGCTTGCCGATCTGTTCTTCCAGGCGGCGCAGGGCATTGGAAACGCTGGGCTGCTTGCGGCCAAGCCGCTCGGCGGCGCCGGTGACGCTGCCGGCTTCCGCCAGCACGACAAATGTGTGCAGCAGGTTCCAGTCAAACGCCCGTCCGGCGCTGCCTTGTTTCACAGTATCGGCCATAGGTCATAGAAATCATGAATAGTTACTATAGTCATTATCTATTTTGAGAATGGTCTCACCTATTCCATTATCCGAATATGTTGTTGCCCCGGCAGGGGGCAATGGCGCACGGGGTTGTTTTCAAATTTCACATTGACAGGAAAGGAGCATCCTATGCTCACGCAGATGAAGGGCCTGATGGCCGCAATGATTTTCGCCGGGGTGGCATTGTCCGCCCCCGCGCATGCCGATGAACTGGACACGATCAAGGCCAATGGCAAGCTGTCCATCGCGCTGACAGGCGCCTATCCGCCGTTTTCGCTGGTCAACGAGCAAAACGAAGTGGTCGGCTTTGACGTTTCCATCGGCAAGGAAATCGCCAAGCGACTGGGCGTCGAACCGGAAATCGTCACCACCGCCTGGGACGGCATTCTCGCCGGACTGATGGCCGGAAAATATGACACGATCATCGGCAGCATGAGCATCACGCCCAAGCGCATGGAAGTGGTGGATTTTGTCGGCCCCTATTATTCCGCCGGCCGGGCAATCTTCGTCGGCTCCGACAGCGCCGTCATGGGCATGGACGACCTGAAGGGCAAGACAGTCGGTGTGACGCTGGGTGAAACCCATGAAAAATGGGCCCGTGAACAATCCGACATGGACTGGACGCTGAAGACCTACAAGGGTCTGCCGGAACTGATGCTGGAGCTCAAGAATGGCCGCATTGATGCGCTGATCATCGATTCCATTCCTGGCCGTGTGGCGATCACCAAGGACAAGCAGCCAATCCGCGAACTTGACCTGTCCGATATCGAAGGCGCCAGTGTCGGTGTCGGCATGGCCATCCGCAAGGGAAACCCGGAGCTGGCAGCCGCCATGCAAAAGGCGCTTGATGACATGATGGCCGACGGCACCTACGAAAAGATCTCCGTCGAATGGGTCGGTGCGGATATCCGCTAGGCGCGACGCTCTGCTTTTGCATCCGCCCGGCACCTGCCGGGCGGGTGCCCGTTTCACATTCCAGGCAACAGGCGGAAGGAACCCACCATGAAAACAGACTACGGAAAACTGACATGGGAAGAGGTCCGTGACGCCGACAAGGACCGGGTGATCATCCTGCCGGTCGCCGCAACGGAAGACCACGGGCCGCATATGGTGCTCGACACCGATACGCTGCTGGGCACATCGATTGCCCGCGAGGTCGCCGTGCGCTCGCCGGAAGACGTGCTGATCATGCCGTCGATCCCCTACGGCTTCAACGAACACCACAAGGATTTCCCGGGCGTCATCTGGATCCAGCCCGAGACATTGATCGCCTTTGTCACCGATGTGACCAAATCGCTCGCCCATCACGGCTTCCGCCGCATCCTGCTGCTCAACAGCCATGGATCGAACCATCCGGTTCTCGATCTGGCTGCCCGCAAGACGGTGATTGAAAACGACATCATCTGCGTTTCCGCCTCCTACTGGAACCTGATGTCGGACCGCATCAACGCCATCCGCAAATCGCCCACCGGCGGCATTGCCCATGCGGGCGAATTCGAGGCGGCGATGTACATGCATCTGGATCCCGAACATGTCTATCCGGAAAAGGCGGCCAGCCAGATCGTCCACGATCCGTCCAGCCGCTATTTCAACCTCGACCTTGCCGCCGGCGGCAGCCGCGCCATGCTGATGCGCTGGTGGTCGGCGGCCTCGCCGGATGGCACGATGGGTGATCCGACCGTGGCCGATGCGGAAACGGGACGTCAATATTTCGAAGCCGCCGCCGAGGAAACCATCGGGCTGGTGAAGGAAATTCGCCGGCTGCCGATGCTCAAACGCACAGACCACCATTGAGGCTCCCATGGATTTTGCGCTGATCGGACGTATCTGGCCGTTTTTTGCCGAAGCGGCATGGGTCACCATCGAGGTCTCGATGCTGGCCATCATCTTGGGGCTGATCCTGGGGTTTGCCGCAGCGCTCGCCAGCCTTTCGCGCAATGTGCTGCTGCGCTGGCCGGCACGCGCCTATGTCAGCGTCTTTCGCGGTACGCCGGCGCTGATCCAGCTCTTCCTGTTGTATTTCGGCGGCCCGCAGATCGGCATCAACCTGGGTCCGTTTGAGGCCGGTGTCATTGGCCTTGGCATCAATATCGGCGCCTATATGTGCGAGACGATCCGCGGCGCAATTCTCTCCGTCGACAAGGGACAGACCGAAGCCGGGCGGTGCCTGGGCCTTGGCCAGGCGCAGGTCATGCGCCGGGTGATCCTGCCGCAGGCGGCCCGCATGATGGTGCGCCCGCTGGGGGTCAATGCCATTGCGCTGATCAAGGGTTCGGCCATCGTCTCGACCATTTCGGTGCTGGAGCTGTCCTATACGGCGCACCGCTATATCTCGTCGACCTACAAACCCTTCGAGATGTTCATTCTCGCATCCATTTTTTATCTGGCGATCGTCACGGTCTTTTCCTACGGGGTGAAAAAGATCGACGAACGCGTAGCGCTGGAGTCCTGACATGGGTCTCGATTTCTCCATTCTGCCCGCCTATGCCGACATCCTTTGGAAGGGCACCCTGTGGACCATCGCGCTGACGGTCCTGTCGATGGTCTTCAGCCTTGCCGGTGGCGTGGTGTTTGCGGTGCTGCAGTTGAACCGCCATGCGATCATTCGCTGGCCGGTTGCCGGTTTTGCCTGGCTGTTCATGGGCACGCCGCTGCTGCTGCAACTCTTTTTGATCTATTTCGGGCTGGTGCAGATCGGCCTGGATCTCAACGCCTTTGTCGCCGGGGTGATTGCGCTCAGCCTGCATTTTGCGGTCTATAATTCCGAAATCATCCGTTCGGCCATCGTGGCCGTGGACAAGGGCCAGTATGAAGCAGCGCGCAGCCTCGGGCTCAGCCAGTTCCAGGCCATGCGCAAGGCGATCGTGCCGCAGGCCGTCGCCAATGTGACGCCGGCGCTGGGCAACATGATGATCGCGCTTTTGAAGGAAAGCGCGCTGGTCTCGGTCATCGGCGTGATGGAGCTGACATTGTCGGCGCAACGGGCGATTTCCGACAGTTTCCGCCCGTTCGAATTCTACATCGCCGCCGGGGCAATCTACTATGTCCTCAACCTTGGTCTCGAGCAGGCGGTGCGTGTCGCAGAACGCCGCTCGGCCCAGTACCGATAGTCCGTCAGCACAGGATTTCCGATTATGAGCGAACCCATCGTCAAGATTCGCGGCCTGAAGAAGAACTTCGGGTCGCTACAGGTCCTCAAGGGCATCGACATGGATATCGACCAGGGCCAGATTTTTGCCCTGATCGGCGCCAGCGGCTCGGGCAAGTCCACCCTGCTGCGCACCATCAACCAGTTGGAAGAGGTCACCGAAGGTGAAATCTGGTTTGACGGGGAACTGGTCAACCAGAAGCTGCCGCACCGCCAGCGCGAAGCGCATCTCAACCGATTGCGCCAGAACATCGGCATGGTATTTCAGCACTTCAACCTGTTTCCGCATCTCACAGCCATCGAGAATGTCACCATGGCGCCACTGATGCTGGGCCGGGTGAACAAGGCCGAGGCGATCGAACAGGCGAAAAAGCTGCTGGACAAGGTGGGGCTTTCCGATCGGGGCGACTATTACCCCTCGAAACTCTCCGGCGGCCAGAAGCAGCGCGTGGCGATTGCCCGCTCGCTGGCCATGAACCCCAAATTGATGCTGTTCGACGAGGTGACCTCGGCGCTTGATCCCGAACTGGTGGGCGAGGTCAACCGGGTGATGAAAGCCCTGGCCGAAGAAGATATGACGATGATCATCGTCACCCATGATCTGCGCTTTGCCGAAGATGTATCCGACCATGTGATCTTCATGGCCGATGGGCTGGTGGTCGAGGAAGGCCCGCCATCACTGGTTTTCCGCGCGCCGCAGGAAGACCGGACGAAATCCTTTTTGCAACAGGTGTTCAATGACTGAAGCTCCCCGCTCGCATCTCTTCTACCAGAGCAGAAACAAGCGCCCCATGCTCGACATGGCGCGCGGCGTCTATATGTGGGATGTCGACGGCAAGCGCTATCTGGACGGCTCGTCGGGAGCAATGGTGTCCAATATCGGCCATTCGAACCCGCGGGTGCTGGAAGCCATGCGCCGACAGATGGAAAAATCCACCTTCGGCTACCGGCTGCATTTCGAGACCGAGCCAGCGGAACGGCTGGCCGCCAAGACAGCAGGCCTTGCGCCGGAGGGTCTGGAGCGGGTGTTTTTTGTCTCCGGTGGCTCCGAGGCGGTGGAAAGCGGCATCAAACTGGCTCGGCAATATGCCGTGGCCATCGGCCAGGCATCACGCTGGAAAGTCATTTCGCGCACGCCCAGCTATCACGGCTGCACCCTGGGCGCGCTGGCGCTCACCGGCTATACGCCGCTCACCCAGCCATTCGAGCCGATGATGCAGGCGATGCCGAAGATATTGGCGCCGCGCGCCTATCTGGACAAGATGGATATGGATGATCCGGCAACGGGATTGCACTATGCCGACATGCTGGAGGCGAAGATCCTTGCCGAGGGGCCGGACAGCGTGCTTGCCTTTATCGTCGAGCCCATTGGCGGCGCTTCGACCGGCGCATTGGTGCCGCCTGCCGGATACATGGCGCGCATTCGCGACATCTGCAATCGCTACGGCATCATTCTGATCCATGACGAAGTCATGTCGGGCGGCGGACGCACCGGTCGTTTCTTCGGCGGTGAACATTGGGACGGCGCACCGGATATCATTACCCTGTCCAAGGGTTTTGGCGCCGGTTATGCGGCGCTGGGCGCAGTGATCGCCCACGAGCGAATTGTTGATGCGGTGATGGATGCCGGCGGCTTTGCCCATGGTTTCACCTATGCCGGCAACCCGCTGGCCTGCGCAACCGGGCTGGCGGTGATGCAGGAGATCGAGGCGGAAGGCATGATCGACAATGCGGCGCATATCGGCGATCTGCTGAAAGCGCGCCTGCAGGCGCTGAGCCAACGCTTTGAAATCATCGGCGACGTGCGCGGCAAGGGCCTGCTGCTGGCCTTTGAACTGGTTTCCGACCGGGACACGATGGCGCCACTGCCCCCTGGCCTAAATGCCTATAACCGTCTCGTCGATATCGCCCATGACAATGGTCTGATCATCTATGCGCGGCGCACCCGCGACGGTCTGGAAGGCGACCATTTCCTGGTCTGTCCGCCGATGATTGCCACAGCCGACCATGTGGACGAAATCATTGATGTGCTGACCCGCTCGCTGGCGCAATTCATGGACGAGATTACCGGCAAATGGCCGGTGGCCGTATGAGAATAGGGATCGACAAGTGCTGCCCGCCCGCGCTGCGGGATCTGAACCGAAGGGAGCGTTGAGCCATGACCGCTGTCACAATCCGCCGGGCAAAGGCCGCAGATGCAGCCCGCATGAATCGGGCTCTGGCCAAGCTTTCCGCCCATCTCGGTGATACGCATCACGCCAGTGACGCGGCCATCGAACGCGCCGGTTTCGGCCCCTTACCCAGTTTCATCGCGCTTCTGGCGGAGCGCGGCGAAGACATGGTCGGTGCGGCGATGTTCTCACGGGTGTTTTCAACCGTCATGGGCGCGCCCGGCGTTCTGGTTTCCGATCTGTGGATTGAAGAGAGGATGCGCGGTGAAGGCCTTGGCCGACGCCTGCTGGCGGCAGCCGGAAAACTGGGCGCAGAGGAGTGGGGCGCCGCCTATCTGAAACTCAGCGTCAGCGATTCCAACGCCGATGCACGCGCGGCCTATGCGCGGCTCGGCTTCACCCCGATCCTTGGCGAGACACCGATGATCCTCGGCGGTGCCTTGTTTGAAACCCTGAAAGGCGGATCATGAACATCCTGCTGCACGCCTGATGGTGATGCCTGACAAATCGGCTGATATCGGATCGGCCATCGCACGCATCCATGATGGCGCCAGCGTCATGCTCGGCGGCTTTGGTGTGCCCGGCACACCCTTTTGCCTGATCGAGGAGCTGGTGCGCCAGGGGGCAAAAAATCTCACCATCATCAAGAATGACGCCAATGAAATGGGCATGGGTGTCGACTGGCTGCTGGAAAACGGCCAGGTATCAAAGCTTGTCGCCAGCCACATCGGCCTCAATGCACGGGCCATCGCCATGATGAATGACGGCGCGCTCCAAGTCGAATTTGTCGCTCAGGGCATTCTGGCCGAACGCATTCGCATTGCCGGTGCAGGCCTTTTGGGGTTTGTCACGGATATCGGCATGGGCACGCCGCTGGCCGAGGGCAAGGAACAGGTCAAGGTCAACGGGGTCACAGGCATCCTGGAACCGGCGTTGAAAGCCGATTTTGCGCTGGTCCATGCTGAAACGGCCGATACATTCGGCAATCTGTTTTATGCTGCTGCCGCGCGAAACTTCAATCCGCTGATGGCCATGGCAGCCCATTGCACCATCGCGGAGGCCGAGGTCATCGTCGATCAGGGCCTCATCAAGCCCGAGAATGTCCATACGCCCGGCCCCTTCGTGGACCAGCTTGTGGCGCTCAAGCAATTGCCGGAGGTCTATGGTGTTGTCAGACGCTAGGGAACGCATGCTGCGCCGCGCAGCCCGGGACATTCTGCCGGGCATGACGGTCAATCTGGGGATCGGCCTGCCGACCCAGGTTCTCCACCATGTGGATCGCACCATGGCGATCTGTCTGCATTCGGAAAACGGCATTGCCGGGGTGGGGCCGCAGCTTTCGCCCGAAGAGGCCGACCGCAACCTGATCGATGCGGGCGGCGCCTATGTCTCACCCATTGTCGGCACCTCCTACTTCGACAGCGCCGTGTCCTTTGCCATCGTGCGCAGCGGCCGGCTGGACCTGACCCTGCTGGGCGCCTTCGAGGTTGCGGGCAATGGTGATCTGGCCAACTGGATCATTCCCGGACGCTTTTCACCCGGTGTCGGCGGTGCCATCGAACTGGCGCAAAAGGCCCGCCGGGTCGGCGTTCTGACCACCCATACCGACAAGAAGGGCAATCCAAAAATTCTAGAGCGCTGCACCCTGCCATTGACTGCGGCGGCCTGTGTCAACCGGATCTATAGTGATATGGCCGTCTGTGACGTCACGCCTGAAGGGCTGCGCCTGACGGAGATCGCCGAGGGCACCGACCTGCAGGACGTCATTGATGCCACCGGCACGAAGCTGATCGTGCCGGACGGCGCCCTTCCAACCTTCTGACGCGGGAGTATTTCATGGACGACGCACAAAAAACCGCCATCATGCAGGCCGTTGACGGGCTTTTTGATGATGAAATCACCTTTCTTGCCGAACTGACATCGCATCCCTCCACACGCGGCAAGGAACAATCCGCGCAGAATTTCATGGCTGGCGAACTAACCGAACGCGGGTACCGGACGGATCGCTGGCTGATTGACGTCAACGACATTGCACAATTGCCGGGCTTCTCGCCGGTCATCGGAAATTACGATGATGCCGTCAACGTGGTTGGCACCCATGACAGCCGCAGCAATGCCGGCAGATCGCTGATCCTCAATGGCCATATCGATGTGGTGCCGGAAGGCCCGCTGGATATGTGGGATGCCAACCCCTACGCGCCACATGTGGACGATGGCTGGCTTTATGGGCGAGGCTCGGGCGACATGAAGGCCGGGCTTGCCTCCAACCTTTTCGCATTGGATGCGCTCAAGTCCCTCGGCTTTGCCCCGGCCGCCCATGTGCATTTCCAGTCGGTGGTCGAGGAAGAATGCACCGGCAATGGCGCTCTGGCCTGCCTGCAAAGGGGCTACCGCGCCGATGCCGCGCTGATCCCCGAACCCTTCGACGAAGATCTCGTGACGGCACAGGTCGGCGTCATCTGGCTGGAGGTGCATCTGCGCGGCATTCCCGTGCATGTGGCGACAGCCGGCAGCGGCTCCAACGCCATCGAGGCCGCCATCCCGCTTATCGCCGCCCTTCACGCGTTGGAAAACCGCTGGAACAGGCCCGAAGGCCGCCATTGCGACTATGGGCACAATCACCACCCGCTGAACCTCAATATTGGCAGGATCCAGGGCGGCGACTGGGCCTCCTCGGTGCCGGCCTGGTGCGTTTTCGAAGTGCGTATGGGGATTTTTCCGGGGCAGGACATTGATGAGGCACGTCGCGAGATCGAGAGCACGATCATGGAGGCGGCAAGCCAGCATCCCTTCCTTGCCAACAACAGGCCGGAAATCGTCTATCACGGGTTTCTGGCGGAAGGCTACGCGCTGTCACAGCACAAGGGCGATACGGCCGGCCAGGCCATCAGCGCGCTTGAAAGGGCCCATCAAAGCGTCAACGGAAAGGCGCTCGACAAGGTTGCGATCACGGCGACCACGGACGCCCGCTTTTTCGGCCTCTATGCCGATACGCCGACCCTGGTCTACGGCCCGAAGGCCGAAGCAATCCACGGTTTCAACGAAAGGGTCGATCTGGAGTCCGTGCGCCGGGTCACCCAGGCCACAGCCCTGTTCATCGCCGACTGGTGCGGGCTGGAGCCTTTGTGAAGCCTTACCAATTCACTCCTGCACGATGTGATAAAGCGTGATCGAGATTTCCTTGCCCTTGGAATAGTTGAAGCCGGAAATCGGCTCGCTGCCTTCGGCCTTGGCGCCGCTGGCGCTGAGGGCTGCCAGGAATGCCGGTGCATCGGCAGCGGGCACGGCGGCCAGGGCGCATTTGGGATCGGCCATGATGTGCTGGGCGGCGCTGTCGGGACCTGCCAGCAGCGTTTTTGTGCCGGCCAGGAAAACCAGACTTGGCTCGTGGAAGGTTGCCGATGCCAGCACGGAATCCTTACAGGCCTTTTGCAGATGGAACTGCGTTGCAATCTGCCGGCTGACCCACATCTGATCGATATGCGGCAGAACCACCCCGAAGAGCAGACCATAGGCCGTCGTTGCGGCGATGGTCGTGACAAACACCCGTTTGACCGGCTCGACCATCATCTCGAAGCCAATGGCAAACCACGCCGCCACCAGCAACAGCAGCACCGATGGAATGCTCCAGGGCGAAAAGCCACTGCCAATATAGATCGGCATGACCACGGCCAGCGCGACAAAGGCAAAGGTGACAATGACAACGCCAAGGCCGGTGATGCCATGCAGCAATCTTTGCCACAAAAGCGGCACGGGCGCCTGCGCCCCGGCAAGGCTGAGGAACCAGCCACCCAGCAGCAGAATGGCCGGATAGGCGGGCAGCACATAATGCGGCAATTTGGTTGGAACAATTTCGAAGAACAGCCAGAGCGGGATATACCAGGCAATGCAGAACAGCAGCCGCGCATCGGTGAACATGCGCCGCAGGGAATGGGTCAGGCCGATGATGGCAATCAGCCCGAAGGGCCACATGTAGAGCGAATAGGTCAGGATATAATAGCCGGGCGGTGCGCCGTGAGACTCCTGTCCACCTGCCACCTTGCCAAGCATGTCCTTGCCGAGCGCCTCCTGCCAGAAGGCGCCACCGCTCTTCCAGGTGATCAGCACCAGCCAGGGCAAGGCAATCAGCACAGACAGTGCGATGCCGCGCAGCGGTTTGAGATCCAGCAGCCATTTGCGGTCGCGGTTCTTGTCAAACAGCAGCAGAAACACAATGGTCAGCAGGCTGAGCAGGGGCGTGATCGGCCCCTTGATGAGGATCGCCGCGCCCTGCGCAATCCAGAAGTACCAGGTCAGCGACGGGGCTGCGGCATCGCCGTTTCGCCGGCTGACATAGATGCGGGCAAGGCAGCCCTGCGTAATGATCGACAGCAACAAAAGAACGGAATCCGTCTTCGCCAACCGCCCCTCAAAGCCTGCGCCAAACATTCCCGCCAGCATCAGCGCCGCGATCAGCCCGATGGTCGGCCCAAAGAGCCCCTGTCCGACCCAATAGAGCGCCACGACAGACAGCGCCATGCCGATGACTGACACCATACGGTAGGCCCAGACCGGCGCATCCTCCCCCTGGCCCGTCAGCGCAACGGAGATGGATTGCAGCCAATAGATGCCGATGGGCTTCTTGTAGCGGGGCGCTTCCTGAAATCTGATGTCGATATAGTCGCCCGTCTGGACCATCTGTTTGGTGGCCTGAATATAACGGGCCTCATCGCGGTCGATGGGCGGCAGTTGCGCAATGCCGGGCACCAGCACGGCCAAAGTCAGCAGAAACAGCATCAGATAACGAAGCAAAACGCTCCGTTCGCCGAATGGCCCTTCAGACTGCATCGTTTTTTCGCCTGACTGGTTGATGGGCTCTGTCCATTTCAATTACGCGTTGACTTGCCAATAATGACTTTCGGTTTACTGCGGAAGCGACCAAAACCGAATCATTAACCTTATACATGACTTGGCGGACAAGTGATCTCACTGAGTATCGGCAACGGCGGCCTTTTTTTCATTGGCGATCAGCCAAAGGTTACGCACATAGATGAACAATCCCATGCCCTGACCGGCAATGAACACCGGGTCCTGACGCTGAATGGCATAAATGAGCAGCAGAACACCGCCAAAAAGCGAAAAAAACCAGAAGGCCACCGGCACGACACTGCGTTTGGCCCGCTCCGAAGCCAACCATTGCACCACGAAACGCATGGTAAAACAGGCCTGCGCCAGGAAACCCAGAAGAATCCAGCCATTGAACTGCTCGACAAAAACCACGCGAAACCACGCGATAATGGGAACGAAAACCTCAACCATCATGCACTTCCTCAGCAATTGGCATTTTGTTGCGGCGCAGCTTTAGCCACCAGACGCCAAAAAGATCAAGCGCACCACGCAGACCGCGATCCAATATGCCATAATTGGAGGTGCCAAAGCGGCGCGGCCTGTCCAGGACGTCCATTGCGACAACATCAAAACCCTCCTGGATCACCAGGGCCGGCAAGAACCGGTGGGTTCCGTTGAAAAACGGCAGGCGGCGGAAAATTTCGGCGTGGACAACCTTGAGACCGCAGCCCGAATCGCGGGTCTTGTCGTTGAGGATCGAACCGCGCAGCCAATTGGCAAAGCGTGATGACAATTGTTTGAGTTTCGTATCCTTGCGCTTGATCCTTTGGCCGCAGGCGATGCCGATCGCCGGGCCTGCCTCAAGCAGGGTGTCGACCAGCGGCCCGATATATTGCGGGTCGTTCTGGCCATCGCCGTCAATGGTCGCGATGATCGCCCCATGGGCGGCGAGGACACCGCTGCGCAGCGACAGGCTCTGGCCGACGGAAAACTGGTGGCGAATATGGCGCACCGCAAAGGGCCGTTTTGCCGCCTCAAGCGACAGCACCCCGGCGGTGTCATCACTGGAGCCGTCATTGACGACGATCACCTCGATCTGCCGGTCACGCAGATGCTGTTCAATCTCGTCGAGCAGGGGTGGAATATTGTCAGCTTCGTTTTTGCACGGAATGACAATGGAAATCATGGCTGCGGTCATCATGGTTGCGCCTAGTATCTGACGGATTGACACCGTCGAAAGGTAAAAGCCAATACGAACCCGAGCATGATATACGAAGGGAAATTGCCTGACCAACTGAGTTTACGGTCAGACCATTCGCAGGCCCGCGGCGCATGACCGGTTTTCAGGCAGAGGCATTACCAAGGTGACGCAATTGAAGCAAGTGCATTGCTTGCAGTAACCTTGTTTGAAGTCCACCAACCAAATGAAAATGAAATGCGAATTATTCCCGAAGAACTTGATATTACATCTTTTCCTTGAGGCTGAACATCGCCATACTCGGGCATAATCGGTGTGGGAGAACACCGGCAACAAATTCGGAGGAGATGCCGCATGCGCGGACTAATGCAGGAATGGCCGCTGTTGTGCCACAAGATCATGGACCATGCCGCCCTTTATCACGGCGATCGGGAGGTCATATCACGGTCCATCGAAGGCCCGATGCATCGCACCAATTACCGCAACATCCATGAACGGGCGCGACAGGTCGCCAAACGCCTTGAAAAGGACGGCATCACCATGGGCGACCGGGTCGCCACCATGGCCTGGAATACCTGGCGGCATCTGGAAGCCTGGTATGGTGTTCTCGGAATGGGCGCTGTCTACCACACACTCAATCCGCGGCTTTTTCCCGACCAAATCGCCTGGATCATGAATGATGCGACGGACAAGTTGCTGTTTGTCGACCTGACCTTTCTGCCCATTGTCGAAGCCATCGCCGACAAGGTGCCCAGCCTTGCCAAGGTTGTTGTGCTGACCGATGCGGCCCATATGCCGCAGACAAAACTTGCCAATGCCGTTGCCTATGAAGACTGGATCAACGAGGCGGATGCCGACTATGCCTGGCGCGAATTCGACGAAGGCACGGCCGCCGGCATGTGCTATACGTCCGGTACGACAGGCGATCCCAAGGGCGTTGTCTATTCCCACCGATCAAATGTGCTGCATGCCATGACCGGGGCGCAGCCGGACATGCTGAATCTTTCGTCCAACGACAGGATGATGCCCGTGGTGCCGCTGTTTCACGCCAATGGCTGGTCGACCGCCTTTGTCTGTCCGATGGTTGGCGCCAGCATGGTGATGCCGGGCGCCGGCATGGATGGGGCTTCCATCTATCAGATTCTGACAGAAGAACGCGTGACCATGACGGCGGCGGTGCCAACCGTCTGGCTGATGCTGCTGGAGCATCTGGCCAAGGTCGGCGGATCATTGCCTGATCTGCAACGGGTGGTCATTGGCGGCGCGGCCTGCCCACCGGCCATGATCAAGACCTTCCAGGAAACCTATGGCGTCGAGGTCATACACGCCTGGGGCATGACCGAAATGAGCCCGCTTGGCACCGTGTGCACCCTGAAACCGGAATACAAGAACCTGACAGGCCAGGCCAGACTGGATCTGCAGGCCAAACAGGGCCACCCGCCATTCACAGTTGAAATGAAGGTGACCGACGACGAGAACAATCCGCTGCCCTGGGATGCAAAGTCCTTTGGACGGCTGAAGGTGCGCGGCCCTGCGGTTTCCTCCGCTTATTACAAGGGTCAGGGCGCAGAGCAGTTCGATGCGGAAAACTGGTTTGACACGGGTGATGTCGCCCATGTGGATGAACACGGCTACATGCAGATCACCGACCGCGCCAAGGACGTCATCAAATCCGGCGGTGAGTGGATTTCCACCATCGAGCTGGAAAATCTGGCTGTCGGGCACCCGGAGGTCGCGGAAGCAGCCGTGATCGGTATTGCCCATCCCAAATGGGATGAGCGGCCATTGCTGGTCATCGTGCGCCGGCAGGGCTGCGACCCGTCGAAGGAATCCATTCTGGATTTCATCCGCAACGATATTGCCAAATGGTGGTTGCCCGACGATGTCGCCTTTGTTGACGATATCCCGCATACGGCAACTGGCAAGATCCAGAAGACCACACTAAGGAAGCAGTTCAGCGATTACAGGTTTCCAGGCACCTGATTGCAGGGGAATCAAGAACTGGAGCATAAAGAACTGGGGCACGAAGAACCGGGGCTGCACAGCAATATCACTGCAGTCCGTCAACGGTTCTTTTTTCCTGCCTGCGCGCCCGCATCTGGCAGGACAACCGGATTTGAAACCGGTCAAACAGGGACGGACCACAGGCAATTGGGCACGGTCCTTTCCGTTTCCCGAGAAAACAGCGGTTCCAACAAGCCCGATGGAAGAGGCAGCATGAAACAGACAGCGCAATTCAATGACCTCAAAGGTCAATCGATCTTCATTACCGGCGGCGGATCAGGCATTGGTGCCTGGCTGACGGAAGGTTTCGTCTCGCAAGGCGCGAAAGTGGCCTTTGTACAGCGTTCGGATGCCAGCGCATTGTGTGACCGGCTGGAAGCCGAGTATGGCAACAGGCCGCTTTTCATGGCCTGTGACATCACCGATATCGAAGCCCTGCAATCCTCCATAACCAAGGCCCGAGAAGCCCATGGGCCGATCACCGTTCTGGTCAACAATGCCGCCTCGGACAACCGCCATGGCCTGCAAGACTATTGCGTCGAGGACTGGGACCAGTCCATGGCAATCAATCTCAGACCACATTTTTTCACCGCCCAGGCAATTGCGCAGGACATGCGTGAAGCCGGCTATGGGTCGATCATCAATTTTTCGTCCATCTCCTACATGATGGGCAATGCCGGCTATCCGGCCTATGTGGCGGCAAAATCGGCGATAACAGGTCTGACACGCGGGCTGGCACGGGAACTGGGCGCGGATAATATCCGCGTCAACGCGCTGATGCCCGGCTGGGTCCTGACCGATCGGCAAAGGGACCTATGGGTGACGCCACAGGCATTGGCCGACCATATCGAGCGGCAATGCATCAAAGAGGAAATTCTGCCGGAAGACATTGTGGCGCCGACGCTTTTCCTTGCCTCCTCCGCTTCGCGCATGATGACCGGTCAGGCCCTGGTGGTTGATGGCGGCGTTGTGGTGACGGGGTAGGCATGACAGCACGTTTTGCAGCCGTTGACTGGGGCACATCGAGTTTTCGCATCTGGCTGATGTCCCAAGGCGGGCAGGTGCTGGCCGAGCGGCGCAGCGCTGAAGGCATGGTTCACGCCGCAGCATCCGGTTTTGCAGATATTCTGCAGACGCATTTACAGGCCTTTGGCGCGCCGCCTTCCCTGCCGGTTGTCATCTGTGGCATGGCCGGAGCCCGCCAGGGCTGGCTGGAGGCAGACTATCTGAACGTGCCGGCCAGACTTCTCGACATCGTGGACAGGGCCGTGCGGATCGATGATCCGCAGCGCGATATTCGCATACTGCCCGGCATTGCCCAGCGCAATCCGGAACGGCCCGATGTCATGCGCGGCGAGGAAACGCAATTGCTGGGCGGGCTTGCATCGCATTCCCAGTCGGCATTTTTCTGCATGCCCGGCACCCATTCGAAATGGGTGCAGGTGCAATCGGGCAGCGTCACCGGCTTTGCAACCTGCATGACCGGTGAACTGTTCGGCCTGATCCGTCAGCAATCCATCTTGCAGCACGCCATGGGTGACATCGAAAGCTGCGACCCGGGCAACATCGACTTCCTGGCAGGCGTGCGCGACGCCTTTGACAGGCCTGCAGAATTTTCCCGATTGTTGTTTTCCATTCGCGCCGGCCAGTTGCTTTTCGCCAACGAACCGGAACGCAATTACGCGCGTCTGTCAGGCCTGTTGATCGGATTTGAAATCGCTGGCTGCCTGTGTGATGCTGGTGAAAACACCACCATTCATCTGATTGCTTCAGGCCGCTTGCGTGACCTCTACGAAGCAGCATTTACCTGCCTGGGATTGCAATTTGCCACCACAGATGCAGACAAGGCGGTTCTCACGGGGCTGTTGACAGCGGCTCAAAAATTCTGGCCACCGGGCGTTCTACCAAACAATGACGGATCGATAAAAACATGACACAGACAAAAAACTGGCCCCATTTGAAGCGCTCGCTCGTTGCCATCCTGCGTGGCATCAAACCGGAAGAGACAGCGGGGGCGATTGTTGCTCTTGTCAATGCCGGTTTTGAGGCCATTGAAATACCGCTCAATTCACCGATGCCTTTTGATTCCATTCGCATCGCGGTCAAAACCGCCCCATCGCATTGCCTGATCGGTGCCGGGACTGTTTTGACCATCGAGGATGTGGACCGACTGGCAAAGGTTGGCGGTTCGTTGATGGTCAGCCCCAATGTCGATCCCGATGTGATTGGCCGAGCCGGCACGCATGGCATGATCACCATGCCGGGGGTCTTTACGCCAACCGAAGCGCTGAGCGCGGTCAAGGCCGGCGCCTCCGCCCTGAAATTTTTTCCGGCAAATATTCTTGGCCCTGCCGGGATCGCCGCAATCAGGGCGGTGCTTCCTGCGGATATGGAGATTGGCGCCGTGGGCGGTGTATCCCATGATAATTTTGCCCACTATCGCGAAGCCGGCATTCGCACCTTCGGTCTGGGTTCCAGTCTATATAAACCGGGCATGTCGGCAGCAGAAATAGAAAAGCGGGCCATCGTTTCGATTGATGCCTATGATGCGATTTTTGGAGTCTGACATGAACAAGGCTGGCATGAACACGGGTAATCGGGCCTATGCCATTTTCGAAACGACCCATTGCCAGCTTGGCGAGGGGCCAACCTATGATCCGGGCAGCAACAGGGCCTGGTGGTTTGACATCCTCGGCAAAAAGCTGATCGAGCGCAATCTATCACAGGACCATGCCATCATCCATGATCTGCCGCGCATGGCCAGCGCCCTGGCTGTGGTCGATGGTGATCGCCAATTGCTGATCTGCGATGATGGTCTCTATCTGCGCAAAACCGCTGACGGCACGCTGTCCCTGCTCAAGGCGCTGGAGGCGGACAATGCGAAAACACGCTCCAACGACAGCCGTGTGCACCCCAGCGGCGCCATGTGGATTGGCACCATGGGGATGGAAGCTGAAACGGGCGCAGGTGCGATCTACCATTTCCATCGCGGTGAAATGCAGGTTCTGTATTCGCAGATCAGCGTCCCAAACAGCATATGCTTTAACGCGGACGGATCGGTTGGTCATTTCACCGATACGCCGACCGGCAATGTTATGCGTGTCGCCCTTGATCCCGCCAATGGCTTGCCGGTGGGCGAGCCTGCGGTGTTTCTGGATCGGGACACGGACAGCACGGGTTGGGCAGATGGTGCCATCATGGACGCTGATGGGATCATCTGGATCGCCCGCTGGGACGGAGCCTGCGTCAAAGCCTATGATCCGACGGGTGCCTGCGTAGAGACCATCACCCTTCCGGCGGCCCGAATAACCTGTCCGGCCTTCATCGGAGCACATGCAGACCGGATGATTGTCACATCGGCCAGCACCGGCTTGAGCCTCGAACAGGCAGACCAGCAACCGCATGCAGGCCAAACCTTTCTGCTGGATCGTCCCATGCACGGCAAAGCCGAACCAAACGTTGTGCTTTGATAAGCGCATCGCATGGAAACAGGCTGTCTTGTTTACCATTGCGGACAAGGCAGCTGCACAGAAATACTGATTGAATATTGTTTCTGCACTAACGCAATGGTATCCCGGAAAGTGCATGCCTATCCATCTTCTACACGTGTCGGCCCTGTTACCTTAGCCCATTTCCGTTTCCAACACCGGACAATCCTGATCATGACTTCAGCATTCAAAGCCTACGACATTCGCGGTGAAATTCCCGGCCAGGTCAATGTGCCTTTCGCCTACCGGTTCGGTCAGGCCGTTGCAGCACAGCAGCCACGCAAGAGCGTGGTGGTCGGCCATGATATGCGCCAGGACAGCCCTGCCCTTGCGGCAGCGCTTGCCCAGGGGCTTCTCGATAGCGGCGTTGATGTCAAGCCGCTGGGGCAATGCGGAACCGAAGAGGTTTATTTTCATACCGATCACAGCGGCGCTGACGCCGGTCTGATGGTGACAGCAAGCCATAATCCAATAAATTACAATGGAATCAAGATGGTGCTTGAAGGCGCCCAGGCCGCCACCCAGGACAATGCGCTCGGGCCACTGGAAAATCTGGTTTACTCGGATCGCGAATTTCCGGTCGTTGCAGATTATGCCAACCGCGGAAAACTCTCCCTCAATTTGCACAAGACGGCCTATATCGACCATCTTTTGAAGCAGGTCGAAGGCCTGTCACTCAAGCCTCTGAAGATTGTCTGTCATGCGGGCAACGGCTGCGCCGGACCGGTCATTGACCTGCTGGAGCAGCATCTGCCATTTGAATTCATCAAGGTGGATCACCAACCTGATCCCACCTTGCCCAACGGCATACCAAATCCATTGTTGCCGGAAAAACGTGAGCGGGCCAGTCGCGCGGTGATCGAGCATGGTGCCGATCTCGGTCTGGCCTGGGATGGTGATTTTGATCGCTGCTTCTTCTATGAGGAGCAGGGCCGGTTCATCGAAGGGTATTATATCGTCGGCCTGATCGCACAGACCATGCTGCGCAAGGCACCAGGCAGCACTATTCTCTATGATCCGCGGCTGACCTGGAACACCATTGATGTGGTGGAATCAGCCGGGGGGGTGGCCAAGATGTGCCGCACCGGCCACGCATTCTTCAAGCAGATGTTGCGTGAAGAAAATGCTGTCTATGGCGGTGAAATGAGCGCTCACCATTATTTCAGGGACTTCAGCTACTGCGATACCGGCATGCTGCCCTGGCTAGCCGTGGTCGCAGAACTCTCCGTCAATGGCATGAAGCTAAGCGAAATGGTCGAACAGCGCATCAGCGCCTTTCCCTGCTCCGGAGAAATCAACTTCACTGTCAATGACGCCAAAAAGGTGCTGGCAACGATCGCCGATCATTTTGGCCGGTTCAATCCAATGGTTGATACCACGGATGGTCTCAGCATGGCATTTGATGACTGGCGCTTCAATGTGCGCGCCTCCAATACAGAGCCGCTGCTGCGCCTGAATGTGGAAACGCGCGGCAATGCCGGGCTTGTCAATTCAAGGGTTGAGGAACTGACGGCTCTGATCAGGTCGGTCTGAGCAAGGTTGGATTATTGCTTTGCGGCAGCCTGCGACGCTTCGCGGCTGTCGCTGATGAAGAAATCTGCCGCGCCGGCGCAAGACCGTCGAGGTAGACAAGCACATCGGTCGCATTCATCGGCCTGCCATGGAAGAAGCCTTGCCCGATGGAACATCCAAGTGCCAGGAGCTTATTGGCCTGTTCAACGGTTTCGATACCTTCTGCGACAACACACAAATCGAGACCGTCGCAGAGCGCGACAATCGCCTTGATAATGTGTTCCGATGCTCTGTCGCGTGTGATTTCTGACACAAAGGACCTGTCAATCTTGACTTTGTCCAGCGCGATTGCCCGCAGGCGACCAAGGCTTGACTGACCGGTTCCAAAATCATCGAGAGAGATCGAGATACCCTCATCACGCAGGCTCTTTATGATGGAGTTGGCCAGATCGGGGTCCGCCATCATCGCCGTTTCGGTTATTTCCAGTTCCAGACGCCTTGTGTCGAGACCCGCTGTTCGGATGATCGTCAGAATTTTCTTGAAGGTGTGAGGATCAATAAGCTGGGCGGATGACAGGTTGAAGGACAGGAAAATATCGTCAGGCCAGCTCAAAGCTGCCTTGGTCGCTTTCTTGAGCAAAGCTTCCGTCAAAGGTTCGATCAGACCGCGTTCCTCTGCCAAGGGAATGAAAACGGCTGGTGAAATCGAACCCAATTCATCGTCAGTCCAACGCGCCAGAGCTTCGAAACCGATTGGATGACCACTGGCAAGATCGACAATAGGCTGGAAATGAACCTCCACTTCATCTGCGAAAACAGCACGTCGAAGCGCCTGTTCCAGTTGTGTCGTGCGATTCATTTCCTCGGCAATGTCTCTTGAATATACGGTGATCTGGCCACGACCACGACATTTCGAGCGGTATAGGGCTGTGTCTGCGCTTTCCATCAATTGCGCATAATCTTCACCGGCATAGGGATAGATTGCAAAACCGAAAGATGCGGATAACCGCACATTCCTCTTGTCCAGATCATAGGGTGCCGCCAGGACATCCCTGAACAAGTCACTGATTTTCTCTGCAGCAAGTTTGTCAAAGACCAGCGGCAGGACAAATGCAAAAGCATCCTGATCCAGGCGTACGACCAGCGAACCGGCAGGCATGCAGGCGCGCAGACGATGGGCGACCTGACAAAGGATATCATCACCCGCCGCACGACCAAACAGGTCCTTGATCGGGCGGAAGCCATCCAGATTGACCAAACCGATGGCAAATGGCGCCGGATCAAGCGACCGCTCAGCCACCAGTTTTGTTATCTTTTCACGCAGGCGTACGCCATTGCCCAGACCGGTGAGCCGGTCGGTGTAAACGATCGAGTCATTCTCGAGTCCTGATGTCAAATCCCGGGTGGCCAGTTCAACCGCCATTGCTCTGCCCCTGCATGCCAGAAAATACGTGCTCAACGCGAATGGAAAAGCACATTTCTGATCAGCAGGATGGCCCGGCTTTATTAACAAAGCCCTAGCAAACGGCTCTAGATCTTGGGATAAAAATATACTCAAACCCTTGAATTTACACTGGTTTATTGAGTGTTTTAGAGACAGTTTGTTTCAAGTTTTATATGCTGACGATCTGATCGGTTGGTTCAGACGGAATATCGTGGACAAATACCCGGTCCGTTCAAGATCCACTTCCATCCGCCGGGGCGCCGCAATGGCGCAGATGGCAAGAATAATGGCGCTGACTGCCGCAATCATGCCGGCAGCGCTGACGTTGAAATTGATATATTGAAAATCATGCGCAACGGCAGGAAAGATTGATCGTATAAACCCTTAACCCATCTTTTAATCAGGCACCGAATCCGGGATGATCGCCGCATGGCAGTCAAACATCTTTCAGAGACCCTCATAAACCAGATCGCTGCTGGTGAAGTGATCGAGCGACCGGCGAGCGTTGTCAAGGAATTGGTGGAGAACGCCATTGATGCAGGCGCAACGCGTGTCGAAATCGCGACCGCTGGCGGTGGCAAGGCGCTGATCCGGGTGACCGATGACGGTTGCGGCATGGATTCACAGGATCTGAGCCTGGCGATTCAACGGCACTGTACTTCCAAATTGACTGACGGCCTTGACGCGATCGCCACGCTGGGTTTTCGTGGGGAAGCGCTGCCCTCTATCGGTTCGGTTGCCAAATTGCGCATCCAGAGCCGGACAAGGGAGGCAGATAGCGGCTATGAGGTCAGCATCGCCGGCGGCCTTGTCCAGACCGTCAGACCGGCAGCAGCCAATCGCGGTACAGTGGTTGAAGTCAGGGACATCTTCTACGCGACACCTGCGCGACTGAAATTTCTGAAAAGTGACCGCGCCGAGACCGGTGCCATCACGTCTATCGTCAAACGGATTGCAATTGCCTTTCCGCATGTGCGCATTGCCCTTTCAGGCACCGACCGCACAACAACCGAGTACCCCGCAACGGGCGATGATGAACTGGCCCGGATCAGCCAGGTCCTCGGCAGCGAATTTGCTGACAATGCCATCGCGATTGACGCCGTTCGGGAAAACATTGCCCTGACGGGCTATGCCTGCGTGCCAACCTACAATCGCGCCAATTCCCTGCAACAATACGCCTTTGTCAATGGCCGCCCGGTGCAGGACAAATTGATCCTGTCCGCATTGCGTGGCGCCTATGCGGACACCATACCGCGCGGCCGTTATCCGGTTGCCGTGCTGTCAATCAGGCTGGACCCAAGCCAGGTGGACGTCAACGTTCACCCCGCCAAGGCCGATGTCCGGTTTCGCGATCCGGGTCTGTTGCGCGGTCTGATTATCGGAGCCATTCGGCAATCGCTGACACAGCATGGCGATCGCGCCTCCAGTGTTGGCGCCCGTGATATGGCATCGTCATTCACTGCGGGTTTCGGACCAAGGTTTGGTTCAAAATTCGCCGCCCAATCCCAGATGAATTCGGCAGACTATGACCCTTCGGCGTCACCTTTCCGGCCCTTTGACAGCCCGTCAGGAACGGGGTTTTCTGATAATGGTCAGCGCGCGTTCAGTGCCTTTTCGGCACCCACCGGGCGAAGCGACGCGCCCCCGCAAGCTGAGGACGAAGGGGTGGATGGTCCTCAGCAGGATCACCCCCTGGGTGCCGCCCGCGCGCAATTGCACGAAAATTACATTGTCGCGCAAAGCAAGGATGGACTGGTTATCGTTGATCAGCACGCGGCACATGAAAGACTGGTCTATGAAAGTCTGAAGCGATCGCTGCATGCAGACCAGGTCCCTTCCCAGGTATTGCTGATCCCTGAAATCGTCGATCTGCCGGAAGAGGATTGTGATCGTCTGGTGGCCCGCACAGATGAATTGTCCCAACTCGGATTGACAATCGAGCGCTTTGGTCCAGGCGCAGTGGCCATTCGCGAGACGCCGTCCATTCTGGGCGAAATCGACGCCATTGGACTGGTGCGCCAATTGGCGGACGAGATTTCGGAATGGGACGATTCGAGCGGTTTGCGTGCCCGGATAGACTACGTGGCAGCGACGATGGCCTGTCACGGATCAGTGCGGTCAGGACGACGTCTGACGGCGGTGGAGATGAACAGCCTGTTGCGGCAAATGGAATCAACGCCGGGATCCGGGCAATGCAATCATGGCCGGCCAACCTACATTGAATTGAAACTTTCGGATATTGAGCGACTGTTCGGCAGGCGATAAGCCGGAACGGTTCACCATCATGTGGTTCCATTTGATTGTGAACCGCTGTAGAATATCGCATACGCAGCAGCACGACAGGAATGCCCAATGAATCGATTTGAAGGACATGGCTCCGGCGAGGCCAAAATCCGCTATCTGGACGCAGACTTTGAGGTCGTCCAACCCGGAACCCACGTGCGCTGTGCCATCACCGGGGAAATCATTCCGCTGGAAGAGCTCAAATACTGGAGCGTCGCGCGTCAGGAACCCTATCTTGATGCATCGGCATCACTGAAAGCCGAGCGGGAAGCCGGCGTATTGCCGACACAGAAAACCTGACAGCGCGCCATTCATCATCCGCCATCAACCGGTCTGCAGTTTTCTTTTCTTGAAAGACCCGATTGCGCTGCTGATGATTGTCGCGGCAATATCAGGTTGCTCAAACTCCAGACGGACGTCCAGCACCCGGGATTTGTCAGCAAGTTCAACGGCAAGTCCCCGGCCTGCCCTGAGCCGAACCATATCCTTGCTCGTGGTGACGATGTCCAGTTGGTTTGCGTCCGCCGTTTCCAGAATTTCGCGGATCTCCTCATCACTGAAATGGTGATGATCGCCAAAACTGCGTTCGCTGACCAAATGTGCGCCCGTTGAGCGCAGGCTGTCGAAGAATTTTTCCGGATTGCCAATGGCCGCAAAGGCCAGCAGGCGTTTGTCTTTGAATGTACGGGGTTTTTGCACTGCCAGTGCGCCGGAAAAAACCGGCTTGGCAGCGCGTGCAGCGCTGCGGATGGCCCGATCAGCCGCCGTGCCTTCACCAATCACCAGCAAGGCCGACGCATGGCGCATCTGGTCGAGCAAGGGTGCGCGCATCGGTCCACCCGGAATGACATGTCCATTGCCAATTCCGCGATGGGCATCGACAACCAGCAGAGCATAATCAAAAAACAGGGCTGCGCTTTGAAACCCATCATCCATGATGATGAGGTCAGCGCCCTCCAGCAACAAACGTCTGGCACCCTCGACCCGGTCCGCAGAAACGACCGTCAGCGCCTTTGCCGCAAGAAGCAAAGGTTCATCACCCACTTCACGGGCATCGTGGCGGGAGACCTCGACACGGGTTGCAGTGCGCACATTGCCGCGATAGCCACGCGACAAGAATCCGGGTTTCATGCCAGCCTTTCGGGCTGCATCGGCAAGCGCCAAGGCTGTTGGAGTCTTGCCGGCACCCCCAACGGTGAAATTTCCGACGCAGATCACCGGGGCGTCGACCGGTGTGCGTGGCGCCCGTTCCATCAGTGAACGGGCGATGGAACCATAGACCCAGGAGGCAGGATAAAGCGCCCAGGCGCGCCAATCCGATTTCAACCACCAGAAAGGGGGCGCTTCACTTACCATTTTGGTTTCCGACCTGGCTCATGGCGCAATTCCGCTTTGACAGTCAGAGGATTGATATAGGGCTCCAACGCCATGATGGTTCGCGGCAAAGCGCCACTGAGCTCTTCCACCGTCTTGCGCGCTGCCGCACGCATCTTGTCGCTTGCTCTGCGGTTGCTCATGAGAAACTCCACCGATTTTGCCAGGGTTTCACCATCATTGACCAGCCGCGCGCCACCGTTCTTGATCAGACTGCGGTAGCTGTCGCGAAAATTCTGGATATTGCGTCCAGACAGGATCACACAGTCACACATGGCAGGTTCCAGAGGATTCTGGCCACCTGTCGATGTCAGCGACCGTCCGACAAATGCGATCTGCGACAGGTTGAGATAAAGGCCCATTTCACCAATCGTATCGCCGAGATAGACCTGTGTCTCCGCCGTGATCACATCACCGCGGGAACGGCGCGCCGTCACCAATCCGCGTGCTTCCAGCATTTCTTCCACGTCATCTGCCCGTTCAGGATGCCGGGGCACGATAATTGTGAGAGCCTTGTGACTGGCTTTCAGGCTTTGGTGAACGTCAGCCGCAATGTCTTCTTCGCCGGCGTGGGTTGAAACGGCTGCCCAGACCTGACGATCTCCGATCCACTGTTTCAACTTTTCGTATTCCGCCTCATCAAAGGGAGGTGGAAGCGTATCAACCTTGAGATTGCCCGAAACGGTGACCGGACGGGCGCCGAGGATACGGAATCTCTCGGCGTCCACATCGGATTGGGCAATCACCAGAGACATATTCTCAAACAGTGCTTCTGCCAGATGTGGACGTTTTCGCCAGTTCCTGAAGGAGCGGTCCGACAAGCGGCCATTCACCAGCACCTGGGGCATCTGGCGCGCGCCCAGTTCCAGGATGGTAACCGGCCAGATTTCCGACTCGGCAATCAATGCGAGATCCGGCTTCCAGTAATCAAGAAACCGACTGATCGCCGGTTTGAGGTCAAGCGGTACATATTGATGGATGATCGTATCGCCCAGTCGTTCGCTGGCCACAGTGGCAGAAGTTACCGTGCCGGTTGTCAGAACGACAGATATGCCGCGCCGGTGCACCTCCTCCATTAATGGAATAACCGCCGTCGTTTCACCGACACTTGCCGCATGCACCCAGACAACGGGGCCTTCCGGGCGGATGACGCTGGCATGCCCGTAACGCTCCCGCCGGCGATCCGGATCTTCTTTACCCTTCGATGCCCTGACAGCCAGATAAGAGCCCAGAAACGGATAGATCGAGGATCCGAACAGGCGATAGGCCGTCAGCAATACACGCGCCCACATCAAGCTCATGCGCGTGCACCGACCGCCTGGTACGCTTTCTCGGTTACACGGTTCAACTCGTTGGTTAACATCTGTCGAAAATCTGCCACTTCTGCATCCGAAGCATCACGGGGTATGTGGATAGGATTGCCGAGCTTAAGGCACGCGCGACCGAATGGTAAATTAATCGTTGTCTTGTCCCATGATTTTTCGACAATATGATAGCGACTGGTCGCAACAGCAAGCGGAATGATCGGACGACCGGAAAGTTTGCCGAGGGTCACGATCCCTTCGCCCGCCTGCCGGGGAGCACCCTTTGAAATATCGGCGATCATGACAATATTGAGCCCACGTGCCAGCGCTTTCAACATGCCTTTCAGCGCTCGTATGCCGCCCTTTTCGATTGTTTGCGTTCTGGCGCGTCCGCCAGAGCCGCGAATAACCATCACACCGGCTTTTTCCAGCACACGGGCATTGATCTCCGCATCGGCACTTTTGGAGACCAGAGCGGCAACATCTTCGTTGCGAGGATACAAAAATGGCGCCATCAATTGCTGGCCATGCCACAGGGCGATGATGACGGGTGTTTTACCGTCCACCGCCTGCACCAGATTATCGGATTCGGGCATAAAACGATTGGTCTTGTGAACAGCGACCAGCGCACCGTAAAGCAGCGTGGCGGCAATGCTTTGAAACCTGTTCGAAGCCAGCAGGGTTTTTCCAAAACGTCTCACCGCCATTTTCAAACAGTGTCTCCCTCATTCGTGACAGATCCCTGCAGGACCATTTGGCCCTGTGGCCATAATGTCAAGGTTGCGCGCGATGGTGAATATCGAAATACCCGCAGTCAGCGCAAGACCATTGTCAACAGGCGCAGGAGCGTGCCTCGCGCAGCCTCAAAGAGGCCTGTCTGTTGAAAGTGTCTTACTCTTGTAAGGCCGATGCAGCAGTTAAAGGCGCCGTGAAATAGCCCGTTGGCGCTCCATCAGCCGACTGCGAAAAGATCGGAAACACAATCGTCCGGCATTCAAAAGCGGATCAGGAATCCTCATCAGGATTGAGGAATTTGTGCATATGCACAATGAAATACCGCATATGGGCATTGTCGACCGTTTGTTGGGCTTTAGACTTCCAAGCCTCGTAAGCGGCTTTGTAATTGGGATATATACCAACGATGTCGAGTTCGCTCAAATCGCGAAAACGAACCTCACTGAGTTCATCCAGCTCGCCGCCAAACACCAGATGCAGAAGCTGCTTTTCCTTGTCTACCATCAAATTCTCCATCAACATTCGGGCCGATTTATCGCAATCGTTCAATTGCATGCCCTTAAATACTGTTTGAGCGGATTGAACAAATCACCGCTGTAGTTTCAATTCAGAATCCCGTCCGTTTGCTCAGGTCGCATCATGACAGGCGGTTTGCTGCAATTATCCTCAAAGGTCAATGCCGCTCAACGCTTCGTGTATAGCAGGAAGAAACCCCGTCGGAGCTGCAACCAGCAAGCCATGCGTCACCTCATTTCGATTATAAAGCAAGGGTGCTCCGTCCGTATCGACAATAGCGCCACCTGCATTGTGCAAGATCAGATCTGCGGCGGCCAGATCCCAATCATGGGAATGGGGCCTGATCAGGGTTGCCGCCAACCGTCCATCCGCGACCATGGCAATGCGATAGGCCAAAGATGGAATATGGCGGGCACGCTCTCTGCCGCGCATGAATTCTTCCGGCAAACGCCGCAGCACATTTTCAGGCGCAGCAATCTGCACTCTGTTGTCCGGTCTGGCCACCTGGATCAGCTGATTGTTCCGGATTGCGCTGCCGTCGAGGCCGGAGGCAAAAAATTCCTCTCGCGCCGGACACGCCAGCACTCCGGCAATGGTCCGACCATCAAGAACGACAGCGATGCTGACACACCACACATCATCTCCATTGACAAAGGCGCGTGTGCCATCAATCGGATCGACAACAAAAACGGCCTTGCCTTCAAGACGAGAACTGTCATCAACGGTTTCCTCGGACAACCAGCCATAGTCTGGACGCGCCTGACGAAGCTTCGTGTGCAGGAAGGTATTGACGGCGATATCTGCTTCGCTGACCGGTGAGGCACCACTCTTGTACCAGACATCCGGATCCTTGCGAAAATAGCGCATGGCAATCTCGCCAGCTTCATGCGCAGCATCGCTGATCAATGCCAGATCATCGCCGATCATTTTATTTTCCAGCAAGTGTCATGCCTTCTATCGCCAGGGTTGGAGACGCCGTGCCAAATTTGCGGTCGATATCGCTGGCAGGCGTCATGTTCATGAACATTTCTTTCAGGTTCGATGCAATGGTCACTTCCGAGACCGGGTAGGTCAGTTCACCGTTTTCAATCCAGAATCCGGATGCGCCGCGACTGTATTCGCCGGTAATCATGTTGACACCATGGCCGATAACTTCCGTCACGTAAAATCCGGATTTGATCCCACCGATCATTTCCGCGGCGCTCAAGGTGCCCGGTTCGAGCGCCAGATTGGTCGATCCCGGATTCACATTCGATCCTGCCCGCACGCCACGTCCATTTGTCCGCAGCCCCAGTTCACGTGCCGTGCCGGTGGAAAGGAACCAGGCCTGCAAAACACCATCCTCCACCATGTTCAACCGGGTGCCGCGAACACCCTCGCCGTCAAACGGTCTCGAACTCGGGCCGCGTATGATCTGCGGATCGTCCGTAACGCATATGCCCGGTTTCATGATGGCCTGCCCCATTTTGTCGCGCAGAAAGCTGGTCTTGCGGGCAATGGCAGCACCGTTGATAGCGCCGGCGAGATGTCCGACAAAACCGCGCGCAACGCGCGGATCCAGGATGACGGTGATGCCGGATGCCGTGTCCACCTTGCGCGGGTTCACACGCCGCACCACGCGATTGCCAGCAGACCTGCCAATCGATTCAGGACTGTCCAGATCCGCAAAATACAAGCGCGAATCAAACTCGTAATCACGCTCCATCATCGTACCCTCGCCAGCAATGACACTGACGGAACGCCCAAAACGGGTCCCCGCGTAGGAACCGGTAAACCCTTCGGAGGTGACGAGGACCAGACCGCCCATGCCTGATGAAGCCCCAGCACCACCTGAATTGCTGACACCCTCAACGCCGAGTGCCGCCTCTTCCATCGCCAGCGCCGCATCCGTCAGGGCTGCAGCATCAACTTCTGTTGCATCAAACAAATCCAGATCATCATAGGTCTTGGCCAGGGTCTCCGGATCGGCCAGAGCCGCGAAGGGATCTTCAGGAGAAACGCGCGCCATGGCAACCGCCCGTTCCGCCAGTTCGACAGCATCAATGCCGGCATTTGCATTGACGCTGGCAACCTGGTTGCCGACAAACACACGCAGAGAAAAACTGTCACCTTCAGATGAATCGGTACCCTCGACTTTTCCAAGTCGAACATTCACTGAAGTCGAGCGTCCTCTCACGACAACTGCGTCGCAGCGATCCGCACCGGCCTTTTTAGCCTGCTCCACGAGTTGCGCCGCTTTGTTAACAAGTTCTTCTGTCTTATCCGCTTGAAACATCTATCAGGCCTTTCTGCTGGGCTCCATTTATTGTGGCGCCGACCAATCATCAAGGCTAATAACGGAATGTTCGACCAACTGATAGTGTTCTTGAAGGGCACGAATTATGGACACGGCTAACACATCCTACTATATCCACGCACTTGTTCTGCTTGGCGCGGCGGTTATTGCCGCTCCCATGGCCAAGCGCATCGGTCTGGGTACGGTTCTGGGATATCTGGCGGCCGGCATCCTCGTCGGCCCGGTATTCCAGTTGGTCACCGGCGGCGAACGCATATTGCATTTTGCCGAACTCGGTGTGGTTCTGCTGCTGTTTCTGATTGGTCTCGAACTCAAGCCATCGAGATTGTGGGCGTTGCGGCGGGAAATATTCGGCCTGGGATTGTCACAGGTTGTGATCACCGGCATTGTTCTGATGGCATTTTTGACCCTCGCAACAAACCGGGCATGGTCAATTGCGGCGATCATTGGATTTGGCCTTGCCCTGTCCTCCACAGCCTTCGCGCTGCAGATCCTGGAAGAACGCGGTGAACGCAGCACAGCCTATGGCCAGCGGGCATTTTCCATCCTGCTGTTTCAGGATCTTGCCATTGTCCCCATACTGGCCCTGATACCTTTGCTGGCGCCGTTGAGCCCTGACCATGATTTTCATCCTGTCCGGGATTTTGGCATAGCCGTTGCGGCAATCGCCTTTCTGGTTCTGGCGGGACGATATCTGCTCAATCCACTGTTCCAGCTGATTGCAAGCACCGGAGCGCGCGAGGCGATGATCGCTGCGGCTTTGCTGGTTGTGATCGGCTCTGCCGTGCTGATGGATTTCGCCGGTCTGTCGATGGCCATGGGTTCTTTTCTCGCCGGTGTCCTGCTGGCAGAATCATCTTATCGGCATGAACTCGAGGCCGATATAGAGCCGTTTCGCGGGATTTTGCTTGCCCTGTTTTTCATGGCTGTCGGTCTATCGCTGAATCTGCATGTGATCATGGACAATATTTTTCTGATCGCCGCCGCGGTGCCGGTGGTCATGATTATCAAGAGCCTGCTGATCTATGGGCTTTGCCGGGCCTTCGGATCGGATCACAATGACGCCCTGCGCATTGCCGGCCTGTTGCCGCAAAGCGGCGAATTCGGCTTTGTCATCTTTACCGCTGCAGCGGCTGCCGGCATCTTTCCGGAGACCCTTGCCTCCTTGCTGATCGCCATCGTCACCGTTTCAATGGCATTGACACCCCTTGCCTCGGCATTTGCAAATCGGTTTTTGCACGAGGCCGGGAAGGATGAAATGGACGAAAATTTCGAAGGTGCAGGCTCCGATGTGCTGATGATCGGATTTTCCCGTTTTGGGCAGATCGTGTCGCAAACCTTGCTGGCCGGCGGCTCTGACGTCACCATCATCGATCATTCTGCGGAACGCATTCGCAGTGCATCGAAATTTGGTTTCAACATCTATTTTGGGGATGGAACCCGGCGCAACGTGCTGGAGGCGGCAGGCATCAAACGGGCCAAGCTGGTCGCCGTGTGCACCCATGGCCGGGAAACAACAGACAAGATCATCGATCTCATTCAGGCGGAATTTCCCGATTCAAAAATTTTTGCCAGAGCCTATGATCGCGCGCACACGCTGTCATTGCGCAAACGCGAAGTCGCTTACGAATTGCGTGAAACCGTGGAATCAAGCTTTATCTTCAGCCGCAAGACACTGGAAGCACTCGGACTTGATGGTGAGCGGGTCAACGCAATCATCAATGAAACACGCCGCAGAGACGAAGAAAGATTAAGCATACAGGCCGTTGAGGGTATTTATGCTGGTGGAAACATGCTTCACACACGGCCGGTTACACCAGAGCCTTTGATCAAGCCCAAAAAGGAGGCGGAACGTCTGGATCTGGAACAATAACCAGGTGCCTCCGTTAAATTCGAGGCACGTCCACGCACGCGCGCTTTGACCTTTGCAGCCGGCAACCGGTACAAGCGCTGTAGTCCGCTCAATAAAGGGGCCTCCGGGGAACTGATGCAAGACTGCAACGAAACCGACCTGTCCAAACACAGCGCGCGCCAAAATGAGTGAACCCGCAAAGTTCGTCACCGGCTCAACCCTGCGCCATGTCCTTGTGATGTCGGCGACGGGGTCGATCGGCTTGATGGCCGTATTCCTGGTCGATGCCCTCAACCTGTTTTATATCTCCCTTCTTGGACAGCAGGAACTGGCGGCGGCAATCGGTTATGCAGCCACCCTGATATTCTTTACAACATCGGTCAGCATTGGTCTGTCAATTGCGGCGACGGCGATCACCTCGCAGGCCATTGGCGCGGGAAACCGGGCGCGGGCGCGCCAATTGGCCGCCACGTCCATTCTCTACACAACGGTGATCATGTCCGCGACTGTTGCGGTCACCTATCCTTTTCTGGAACAGCTTGTGGGCTTTATGGGCGCACGCGGTGATACGGCACAATTGACCCTTGAGTTCATGCAGATTGTGCTGCCCTCGCTGCCGATAATCGGCATGGGCATGAGTATGGCCGGTCTGTTGCGCGCCGTTGGCGATGCGAAACAGGCGATGTTTGTGACGCTGGGCGCCGGCGCGGCTACAGCCGTTTTGGACCCGATTTTCATATTTGGTCTGGATATGGGGATTCACGGCGCCGCCGTGTCGACAGTTATTTCGCGCTTTGCGCTGATCGCAATCGGATTTTACGGCCTGCACCACAAGCACCGGATGCTTGCCATGCCGTCTTTTTCGCTCATATCCGGTACAATCAGACCCTATCTTTTTGTGGCCATTCCAGCGATCATGACCCAGCTCGCCACGCCTGTGGGCAATGCCTATGTGACCATTCAGATCGCCAAATATGGCGATGCAGCCGTTGCAGGATGGGCGGTTGTCGGTCGCCTGATTCCTGTCGCCTTTGGCGCAATGTTTGCGATGTCCGGAGCCGTTGGCCCGATTCTCGGTCAGAACTACGGCGCCATGCGCTTTGACCGGCTGCAAAGCACCATGCGCAACGCATTTGTCGTCCTGACGATTTACACTCTGGTGGTCTGGGCTCTGCTGGCCATGGGCAGCAACCTGATTGCCTCACTCTTCGGGGTCGAAGGAGAGGCGCGCGAGCTGGTTGTCTTTTTCTGCAATTTCGTCAGTGTGAGTTTTCTTTTCAACGGCATGCTTTTTGTCGCCAATGCCGCGTTCAACAATCTGGGTTACCCGTTCCTATCGACAATCTTCAACTGGGGCCGCTCTACGCTTGGTGTCATTCCATTCGTATGGTTCGGATCAAAATATTACGGCGCAACAGGCGTTCTGGCGGGCTATGGTTTCGGTGTGATCTTTTTTGGCCTCGCCGCTGCCTTTGTCTGCCTCAGGGTCATTCGCAATCTCGCAGAGAATCCACCGTCACAACCCCCAGGCAGCCCGAGGATTCAAGTGCCCCCGGCGGCCAATTCACCATTCACATCCGGTAAGGGGGCGACTTAGGCAGGTCATTTTTTCATTGAACCCCTCAGGGCAAGTTGAGAACATCAGGCGTTTCGGGAAGAACCCCATTCTTTATGGAATAGGTGATGATTGCATCCAATGCATGCTTGAGCTCGTCGCGTACGTCGACTGAGGCGGCGAGGATTTCATCCACCTTGAGGAAATCCAGGACACGGAATTCACTGACATGGGGCCGTAAAAATATATCGGGCCGATTGATTTTCAGCTTCATGCCGATAATGGATTGCATCATCAACTGGCTGGCGCCGAACATCAGGTCTGTCGTTGTCGGACTTCCGCTCTCATCCCCGCTTGGCCCGCCGACCACATCAATACCAATGATGATGTCGGCCAATCCATGCAGATGATCGAAAGGAACAGGATTGAATATTCCGCCGTCAATCATGTATCGACCGTCGCGCACCACAGGTCTGAACAGCGCCGGTATCGCCGCAGAAGCTGCAATTGCATTGATCAGGTCTCCGCTTGAGCATACCGCTTCCTGCTGGGCATAAAAATCGGTGACGATAATCTGCGTCGGGATATCAAGTTCTTCAAATGTCGCAGGCAGTGACTCCGGCAGCATGGTTGTCAGGATGCGTTCCACATTGAATTGTCCCAGACGAAACCCACCGGAAATGACATCGCCCATCTTGGTTGGTCGCATCCGCCAGATTCGGCTAAGCACCTCACTGCGGCTACCAAGCGTCGCCCGCGTGTAATCGCGGATCTCGGCTCCACTCATGCCCGAAGCCATGGCCGCCCCCATGATCGCGCCAATGGAGGCGCCGGAAATGGCCACGGGGCGAATACCCAGTTCATTGAGGGTTTCTATGATGTGGATATGGGCAAAGCCGCGGGCGCCACCTCCACCAAAGGCAACAGCAACCGTTGGGTTACCTGTTGAAACGGGCTCGATTTGTGAATCGGCTTTTATCACGTGTTCGTTGTCCATTGCCTGTCCTGCCAGCGATGCTCGTCAACGGTGCGCGCCATCGCGATTTCAGATCACACCATCATGAAAACGTTCCAATTGACGGTGATTATTCAAATGTGACGTGCCTGCGTGCCAACTTCAAGACTGCACGCTCTGCCGCAGAAAAATGTTTGGAAAGGTTTCCCACCAAAAACAACAGGCATGGTCTTACAGGTTGCTCCGCAAGCAGCGCGTCATGGTAATGGCTGCGCGCCCGTTTGATACCTGTAAAAATGCATGGCGCTGTCGCCGAATATTCGTTTTTCGATCAAATGGAAAACCGCACCCGGGTCAGGCGTCATTTGCTTGTTGTCTTCCAGAATGACAAGCGCATTTTCCGCGATCCAGCCACCCATGGCGAGTTGGGCAAGGGCGCGCTCTCCAAGCCCCTTGCCATAGGGGGGATCTGCAAATACCAGATCATAGGGTTGCTTTTCCCCGGCCTTGCCAAGATTTGTGGCATCGCGCCGTGACAAACCTGTTTGTTCGCGCACATTGAGCGTTTCCATATTGGTACGCACCAGACGGCTTCCTTCCGCCGATTGTTCAACAAAGTGAACATAGACGGCGCCGCGTGAAAGCGCCTCGAAACCAACCGCGCCCGTGCCGGCAAAAAGATCCAACATGCGACGCCCTTCGACAGCAGCCTCATAGCCATGGGACAGAATGTTGAAGAGCGATTCGCGGGTACGATCCGTCGTCGGTCGAATGCCCTCCGAACGCGGTGTCGCCAGCACGCGGCCGCGAAACCTACCGCCGACGATCCGCATTGCCCGACCGGTCGCTGCCGGCTCCCTTGTTGTCCGGTTTGCTGCGTGGCTTGGATCTGGCTTCCGAATAGCCCGGTTTCCCGGCGTTGCCGGTTTTTTTGCCGGTCCTGACCGGCGTTTCAGCCGACGGTTGACCGGAGGCTGCATCTTTCTTTTTGCCAACTGGCCTTGCGCCTGCGCCCATCCAGACATTCGATGCCATATTTCTGCGCATCGGTTTTTTCGGCCGCTCCTCCGGCGGCTTTGTATCAAGACGCTCGAGGTTGCGGCTGCGTTTGTCCGATGGACTTTCATGCTTGTTGCGTACCGGTGCGGTTCTCTCCGGCTTGCCTGCATATTTCCCCCCCGGTTTACCGGTTCCTGAGGATTTTCCAGTTACGGCAGGTTTTCCAGTTCCGGCAGATGATCCTTTATCACGGCCCTTCGAGGCTGGCGCAGCAGAGACCTTTGGCTGTCTCGCCCAGGGATCCGTCTTCTTCTTTTCTTCAACGGGCTTTGTCTCGTTGAACAATGGCGCATCGAAATCCGCGCCCGATTTGGCTATCAGCCTTGGTCCGAGTTGATCGCGCAATGTGCGACCCTTGACCTCGACCACGCCGCCCTCCTCCAGGTCTCCCAATTGGAAAGGACCATAGGAAATGCGGATCAACCGATTGACTTCGAGCCCAAGTGCGCCAAGCACATTCTTGATCTCGCGATTTTTTCCCTCGCGCAACCCCATGGTGATCCAGACATTCGATCCCTGGGTGCGGTCCAGGGTCGCTTCGATTGCACCATACAGAACGCCATCGACGGCCATGCCGTCTTTCAATTGATCAAGTGCAGGCTGTTCGATGGAGCCATGGGCACGAACCCGGTAGCGACGCAACCAGCCTGTTGAGGGCAGTTCCAATTCGCGTGCCAAGCCACCATCATTGGTCAACAGCAGCAGACCTTCGGTGTTGATATCGAGGCGACCAATGGACAGAACCCGCGGCAGATCGGCCGACAGACTGTCGAACACTGTTCGGCGACCTTCGGGGTCCTTGTTGGTTGTCACCAGACCGGCCGGTTTGTAGTAAAGCCAAAGCCTTGTGCGTTCTATGCCGCGCAAGGGTTCGCCGTTGACTTCGATACGGTCCGCCATTGTCACATTGACAGCAGGTGTGTCGAGCACCTTGCCATTCAAGGTCACCAATCCCTGCTCAATCATCCGCTCCACTTCGCGACGAGAAGCAATTCCTGCTCTTGCAAGCAGCTTGGCGATGCGCTCGGGAACCATGTCGGGCTGGGACAGATCTGCCGAATCCGGGCCGTCATTCTTTACCTGACGGTTCTTCCCATCCGTGGTCTCAGAACGTTCAGGTTTCTGCGTTCCGGACCGCCGGGGCTTGCCACGCGTGTTCATTTGGTGTTTGCCTTTCAAACGTTTTCAGCTGGCAGGGCCAGCCAACTCGCAACAAATTGTGTCGCCAGCCATATCAGGTTGCGCTCATCGGGTTAAGGCGCATGGGTATTATAGTTCAAATCAACTTCGCCAGGCGTCCATTGCGCCAACGGCAGGAACAGCAAAGCAGGTTTGCGTGAACCGGCGCATCATGGATCTGGCGCTTGAGGAGGCGGCCTGGGCCGCCCAACGCGGTGAAGTGCCGGTCGGCGCTGTCATTGTCTGCAATGGCGAAATCATTGCCCGCGCCGGTAATCGCACACGCGAACAGCATGATGTCACTGCCCATGCCGAGATTGTTGCCATTCGATCTGCCGCAGCCAGCCTCGAAAACGAACGACTGTCCCATTGCGATTTATATGTCACTCTCGAGCCCTGTGCGATGTGTGCTGCAGCGATTTCATTTGCCCGCATTCGTCGGCTCTATTTTGGCGCTGAAGACGTCAAGGGCGGCGCTGTTGTCAATGGCGGACGTTTTTTTGATTCACCGGCCTGCCACCACGCGCCGGACATCTATTCCGGAATCGGCGAATTTGAAGCATCGAAAATACTGACCGAATTCTTTCAGCAAAAAAGGCTTTGAGACCGACCGGCAGCAACGGGTGATCCCAATGATCCCATTGCCACCGTGACGCGCCATCTTGTCGCAGCAAAACCTGAAGCTTATCAGGAAGCGCTCTAAAGCGCTCTCAGTCAAAGATCAAAACGGCCAGAGCTTACCCAGGCTGAAGCCATCCTTTTTCTGCGCTTGTTTTTTGCGCCGACGTTCCTTGACATATTCGGGCTCACCCAGTTCATCCGTCGGGGCAGTTGCCGCCGGCTCGCGATATTCCTCAGGTGGGTCACTCAGGAGCCGACGTTCCGCATAGGCACCCTTTTGCTGGGCCTTGGCTTCCTGGAACTGTTTGCGCTGCTCCGGTGTTGTGCTGTTATCGCCCTGCCCCAGGGGTGAACGATACCCCGGCTTGTTGTCCGCATTGGTGGCGTCATCAACCAGACGCTGGCGCGTTTCTTCTGGCGATTCGGGCCATTGCGGATTCTCTCTGGACGCCAGGCTTTGCTGAGGGGCTGGAAGCGCCGTACCGGGTGGCGGTGTAACAATATCCGGGCGTGGCTTGTAGGCCACCTCACTGCCGCTCTTGGGCGGGGTGATCGAAGCGATGCTCATCACATCATCGACCAATTGTGCATTGGCGCTCCTGCCCGTTCCATAGGTCGGGCCGCCAAGACAACCCGACAGCATCATGGATGCTGCCACGGCGGCGATCGCGGTGCAAACTCCGCGAAACTCAAATACTCTCGTCATACAGCAGTTCCCGATTTCATTCCGCCAGCAGTTCCGTTCCAATACCGGATTTCCTATGCATGCCAAATCCGACTATTTGTTGGCGGTCTTTTAGCGCAAATCGTTTCATACAGCAATCATTACAGCGCTACAGCCGTCCAAGTGCCTTGAGTTCCTGCAATGCCTTTGCATCACGCGCTGAAACCTCCGGAAAATCCGGATCCGTGCCAACATCATCTGTCATGCGCCATGAGCGGGCACATTTTTTTCCGGTCGCCAAAGCAGGAACGACACTGACACCTGCAACGTCATCAAGCCTGAAGGCATCTGCCGGACCAGCGTCTTGCGACAGAACCAGCCCGGATGTGATGCTGATTTCCGCGACGTCCTGTCCTTCCAGAGCCGCCAGCAGATCCTTGTCGGTGACGTGGACGATGGGCGCGGCTTCCAACGAGGAACCAATGCGTTTTTCACGCCGCTCGATCTCCAGCGCACCGGTTACGACGCGGCGAACAGCACGGATTTTTTTCCACTTTGCATTCAACGTGTCATTGCGCCACGCAGATGGAACCTCCGGGAACTGTTCGAGATGAATCGATTGCGAATCGGGGTGGCGTTCCAGCCAAGCCTCTTCCATGGTAAAGGGCAGCATCGGGGCAAGCCAGCAGGACAGGCAGTCAAAGACCGTGCGCACGACCTGCAGCGAGGCTTTGCGACGGATGCTTGAAGGTGCATCGCAATAGAGCGCATCCTTGCGGATATCGAAATAAAAGGCCGACAATTCCACATTGGCAAAGTCAATCAATGCGCGGGTGATGCGTTTGAAATCGAAAGCATCATAGCCTTCACGGACCAGCACATCGAGCTCGACGAGCCTATGCAGCATAAGCTGCTCCAGCTCCGGCATGTCGGCAAAGGCAACCGTGTCACCGTCATCATGCGACAGGGTGCCAAGCATCCAGCGAATGCTGTTGCGCAGCTTGCGATAGGCATCGATATTGGTCTGGATATTGGCTTTGCCGAGGCGCTGATCTTCCCAATAATCCGTTGTCATCGCCCAAAGCCGCAGAATATCCGCGCCGGACTGGCCCATGATTTCCTGCGGTGTAACCGTGTTGCCCTTGGACTTCGACATTTTCTCGCCCTTGTCATCCATGGTGAAACCATGGGTGACAACGGTGTCATAGGGTGCACGACCGCGGGTTGCACAGCTTTCCAGAAGCGAGGAATGGAACCAGCCGCGATGCTGGTCAGATCCTTCCAGATAGACATCCGCCGGCCATTTGAGATCCGGCCGGTCTTCCAGCGTAAAGGTGTGCGTGCAGCCGGAATCGAACCAGACATCGAGAATATCGGTGACCTTGTGCCAGCGGTCGATGTCATTACGCCCGGCCAGAAAACGCTCTTTGGCCCCATCGGCAAACCAGGCATCAGCCCCTTCAACCTCGAAGGCTTCAAGAATCCGCGCATTGACAGCTCCATCCACCAGAATGACGCCATCCTGATCGACAAAGACGGAAATCGGCACGCCCCAAGCCCGCTGACGCGACAGCACCCAGTCGGGTCGCGTTTCGATCATCGCGCGCAGGCGATTCTGGCCGGCTGATGGCACGAAGCGGGTCGCGTCGATTGCATTGAGGGCACGACTGCGCAGTGTCGAACCGTCATCAAATTCCCTGTCCATATGGACAAACCATTGCGGCGTATTGCGAAAGATGATCGGTTTTTTCGAACGCCATGAATGCGGATATGTATGTTTCAGACGACCCCGCGCAAACAGGTTTTGCGACGCGATGAGGGCTGCAATGACACGCTTGTTGGCATCACCCTTTTTGCCCTTGTCATCAATGACGCGGGCAGCGCCATCGGCAGAATCCGGACCAAAACCCGGCGCGTCCTTCGTATAGAAACCGTCGTCGCCAACCGTGAAGGGAATGGAAACATCAATGCCGCGTTTTTCAAGATCGCGGGCGCTGTCCATCCAGGCATCAAAGTCCTCGCGGCCATGGCTGGGCGCCGTGTGAACAAAGCCGGTGCCGGCATCATCAGTGACATGTTCGCCTTCAATCAGCGGCACGGCAAACGCATAGCCGAGATCCTTGAGTGGATGATCACAAGTCATCTGTTCGAGTGCCTGCGGGGAGACATCGGCCAGCCGCACCAGGGTGACCTTGGCTTTCTGTGCGCAGGCGTCTGCAAGACTGTCAGCAAAGATCAGTTTTTCGCCGGGTTGCGGGCCGAAATCATTTTCGGCTTCCGTCACCTCGTACAGGCCGTAGCTGATGCGTGCGGAATAGGACACGGCACGGTTGCCGGGAATGGTCCAGGGTGTGGTGGTCCAGATCACCACATGGGCGCCCAGTAGCTCTGGCGCGCCTGCGTTGACGGGGAATTTCACCCAGATCGTGTCGCTTTCGTAGTCGTGATATTCAACTTCGGCTTCGGCAAGGGCCGTGCGCTCGACCACCGACCACATGACAGGTTTTGACCCGCGGTAAAGCTGGCCGGTTTTGGCAATCTTCATCAACTCGCCGGCAATACGTGCTTCGGCGTGAAAATTCATTGTCGTATAGGGCCGTTCAAAATCACCTTCGATACCAAGGCGCTTGAACTCCTCGCTTTGCACGCCAATCCAGTGCGCGGCAAAATCCCGGCATTCCTGACGGAATTCATTGACCGGCACCTCGTCCTTGTTCTTTCCCTTGGCGCGGTACTGTTCCTCGATTTTCCATTCGATCGGAAGACCGTGACAATCCCACCCGGGAACATAATTGCTGTCATAACCGCGCATCTGAAAGGACCGGGTGATGACGTCTTTCAAAATCTTGTTGAGCGCGTGTCCGATGTGGATGTTGCCGTTGGCATAGGGCGGGCCATCATGCAGGACAAATTTCGGCCGGCCTGCGGAGGTTTCGCGCAGCATCTTGTAGAGCCCCATATCCTGCCAGCGGGCGACAATTTCCGGCTCCTTTTTCGGCAGACCGCCGCGCATCGGGAACTCTGTCTTTGGCAGATTGAGGGTTTTGGAATAGTCCAGTTTTTCAGTCGTATCGGTCATCATTCAATCGATTTCAATGGTTGCGCCCGGCGTCGTGGCTTGGGGCGGAAAAGACGTCACTGCGTCTTACAGTGTCTTTTGGGGTTTTACGCCAATGGGGCGCGGCAGCATACAGTCCCGGAATCCCACCATGCCAGACGCACCCGTCAGCACCAGTCAGGAAGCCGGGCCAATAATTCGTATCATAATCTCGAAACGGAATACGGCCTTCATGATGAATTGCGTTCTATCAATGCACTGGCCCGGAATAAAGGTTTTTTTCAATAAACGGACCGTTGAAGTTTTTCATAGATTGCCAGACGCATGAATCGGGTCGTCGTTTCGGGCATGACAGCGCCGATGATACGGACGAAATTTGCCGCTTTTCCAGGATAAAGCACCTTTTTGCGCTGCCTGGCTGCCGTAACAATTCTTTCGGCAATCTCGCCGGGCTCCATGCGGCGCTCGGCCTTGGCGCCCGGCGGGGCGTGGCGCTCCGCATGGTCGGTGCGAACGGGGCCCGGGAAAACCGCCATGACATGTATCCGGTCCTTGGAAAGGCTTTTGCGCAGGCTTTTTGCGTAGACAGCCACTGCATCCTTTGATGCGCCGTATACGGCCGCGCCGGGATATCCCGTTGAATGAGACAGGGAAGAAATGAAAATGATCCGCGTGTCCATGACAATGCAACCGGCAGCCAGCAGCGCCGAGGTCATGACCAGAGGTGTTTCGGTATTCACGGTCAGCAGGCGGCGGTAGGCTTCATCGGGAATATGTTCGAATTTGCCGGTCGCGCTGATGCCGGCATTATGGACCACATAGTCAAAGGGGCCATGATCTTTGAGTTCAACGACGAGCCGATCAACATCATGCCGACTGGCGAGATCAGCCCTGATCGACACCAAATTCCCTTTGTTGCCCACAGCCTCCCGGTCGACGCCAACGACCTGCATGTCGAGGTCGAGGAAGCGCTCGACCAGTGCCTTGCCGATACCCGATGCGGCGCCTGTGACAAGCGCTTTCATGGACGCCTCCGCAGGATAAAACGGCCGAGGCGAGCCTTGATGGATATCCGGGTGTGCGTGCGATCGTCTTTGATGCGTCGGACAATTTCATCAGCCATTGCTTCCGGGCTGAAAAACAGTTTGCGCAAGATGCCGGGATCATAGCCTGCTTTGGCGTGCATGGTGGTGCGCGTTGGCCCCGGGTGGATTATCTGAACACCTATGCGGTCTTTCCATTCTGACTTCAAGGATCGCGCCAGACCGGCCAATCCAGCCTTGGATGCCGCATAGGTTGGCATGTTGGCAGCACCACGATGGGCAACAGAACCGATGAAGACGACCTTGCCGTGCGATGCCTCCAGCAGGGGGGCAAATTGCCGGACGAGCATGATGGAGGAGACCAGATTGACATCCAAAGTCTGGCGCACCATGGCGACATCTTCACGACCGGCCGACGTATGAAATCCGATGCCTGCATTGATGATCAACAGGTCCAAGCGACCCGGTTCCAGCGAGAAAAACTTTGCAGCAAGATGCCTTGCCGACCGGACAGGATCGCTCAAGTCGGCTTTGATATAGTGTGCATCGGGTGGCAGGTCTGCGGCGCATTCGTGCGCTTGCCTTCGCCCGGTCAGCACAAGCTGGTGGTCGACTGCCATTCGCTTCGCCATCTCCAGACCTATTCCGGATGTTGCACCGGTGATCAGAGCGATTGGTCTGCGACGCTCGGTCATTCAGGCAAATGCCAAGGCACGATCCAGCTGGCCCATGGGTCGAAGGTCAGACAACATTGCTCGTGCTTCATCGGTGTCGCGCTTCATCTGTTCAATCAGCGGGTCGAGCCCGTCGAATTTGACCTCATCACGTAGATGGGCAAAAAAGGTCACGGCACAGACCTCGGCGTAGATCTCTTCGTCGAAGTCAAAAATATAGGTTTCCAGCAGGGGTGCACCCTGATCATCGACGGTTGGCCGATAACCAAAGCTGGCAACACCGTCATAAAGGCTGCCGTTCTGCCGGCGAAAACGCACCGCATAAATTCCCTTGCGCAGTTGCACTTGCGGCGGCAAGGCCATATTGGCGGTCGGAAAACCCAAGGTGCGCCCGAGTTGCTTGCCTTTGATGATTTCGGCTTCAATCGTGTAGCGATATCCAAGCAGACCGGCAGCGCCGGAAACATCGCCCTGCTGAATAAGGGCGCGAATGCGGCTGGAGGAAATCAGCTCCGTGTTTTCATCCTCGAAGGGTTGAACCACAGTGACGCCAAAGCCCATCTTCTTGCCCATTTCACTGAGAAATTCCGGACTGCCCTGCCTGCCCTTGCCAAAGTGAAAATTGAAGCCTGTCACGACGCGGCGAATATTCAGATGTTGAACGAGCACCTCTTCGACGAAAGCTTCGGCCGTCTTTTGTGCCAGATCGCGCGTAAACGGCAATTCGATCACCGCGGAAAACCCCATGGCTTCCAGCAATTTTGCCTTCAATGGCGCCGGTGTCAGCCGGAATACCGGCGTCTCCGGCTGGAAAACGGTCCGCGGATGGGGCTCGAACGTCAGCACAACAGCCGGCACGGCTTCCTGTCGCGCATGCTCCAATGCCGCGCTCAACACGGCATGGTGGCCACGATGGACGCCATCAAAATTTCCGATGGCCACGACACAATGACGCAAGCTCTCAGGAAACTCTTGAAGTGCGCTGATACGGGTGATTGGCTCCGTTATCATCGTTTTTGCGGGGCTCCTTCAGGGTTAGCGCAGGCGCGGCATCCAGCATACCGGTCGTGCATCATGCCTTAGCAGAAATTCATTCAGTCTCAACGCGTCAACCACGGAACGCTCACTGTATTCACGCGCGTGTATCCCCTCGGACACGTAAAGCAGATCAAGTCCATAATCCTGCGCGCCCTTTACATCCGTCGGCATACCATCGCCAATGGCAAGGATCCGGCTTTTGTCCACATGAGAACGCAATTGCCCTGCTGCAGTCAGGGCAGCATCGTAAATCGGCTTGTGTGGCTTGCCCGATACCAATGTGGTGCCGCCCATCTCTTCATAGAGAGCTGCAATGGCACCGGCGCAGGGTATCAGGCGCTCTCCGCGCTCAACCACCAAATCCGGATTGGCACAAATAAACGGCAGATTTTTCTCACGGATATCCCTGAGGACGGGAACATATTGCTGGGCTGTCTCTTTTTCATCATCAAACAGCCCTGTGCAAACGACGATACCGGCATCGTCGAGCCCGACATTGCTGACGCCGAGACCTTCGAACAGCGACAAATCACGTTCCGGCCCGATGAAATAAACTCTCTTCGAGCCTGCGGAAATCAGATCTCTTGTTACATCTCCCGAGGTCACGATGGAATCAAAGGCATCCGGATAGACCCCCATCAGATCAAGTTGCTCGGCAACACTTTGCCGTCGGCGGGGCGAATTGGTGATCAGGACAACCGAGCCGCCCTGATTGCGAAATGCACTGAGCGCTTCACCGGCAAGGGGCCAGGACTCCACGCCATTATGCAAGACGCCCCATACATCGCAAAAAATGACATCATACCGGTTATGGAGTTCAGCGAGGCGGTCGAGTTTGTTTACCATGATGTTCCGAATTTTCTTGAAGGCTGTCGGGTGCCAGCTTGACCTGCGCAGACATTCACTATCGGGGCCGAGAAAACAAGCCCCATTTAGCGGCTGCAACCATCTTGCCGCCGGAACGCGCTTCCTTTATGTCATGGCGCAGCCATTGAACAGGCCGGCCATCGACCAACGACGCCATGATCCTGTCTGGCCAACGAGCGCCTGAAAAGAAAAATTCGGGCAAATCTCTTGACTCCCCAATGCACCAGACTTATCTCAAGGCCGAATTAGCACTCCTCTTCGACGAGTGCTAATCATGCACCGGTCAGGCATTCCGCCTGGCTCTGTCATTCGATCGAGGGTAATAGACAATGACAAATGTCAATTTTCGTCCACTGCACGACCGCGTTGTTGTGCGCCGTGTCGAGTCTGAAGAAAAGACTGCGGGCGGCATCATCATTCCTGATACTGCCAAGGAAAAGCCATCTGAAGGCGAAGTTGTCGCTGTAGGCCCTGGCGCACGCGACGAGAGCGGCAACCTTGTTGCCATGGACGTCAAGGTCGGCGACCGCATTCTGTTCGGCAAATGGTCCGGCACTGAAGTGAAGCTCAATATGGAAGACCTTCTCATCATGAAGGAATCCGACATTATGGGCGTTATCGGCTAATCCGATCCTGCCAATTATCAGTCCCCATCTGGAATTCGGGCCAATGGCCCAGAAATGAGGAATTATGTCAGCTAAAGAAGTAAAATTCGGCCGCGACGCACGTGAGAGAATGCTCCGTGGCGTTGATATCCTTGCCGACGCTGTAAAAGTAACGCTTGGTCCCAAAGGCCGTAACGTTGTTATCGACAAGTCCTTTGGCGCACCGCGCATCACCAAAGACGGTGTAACGGTTGCCAAGGAAATCGAACTGGAAGACAAGTTCGAAAACATGGGCGCACAGATGGTGCGTGAAGTTGCTTCCAAGACCAATGACGAAGCTGGTGACGGAACAACAACTGCAACCGTTCTGGCTCAGGCCATCGTTCGCGAAGGCGCAAAAGCCGTCGCAGCCGGCATGAACCCGATGGACCTGAAGCGCGGCATCGACCTTGCAGTCAATGATGTTGTTGCTCATCTTCTTGCCACTGCAAAGCCAATCAACAGCTCCGATGAAGTTGCCCAGGTTGGTACGATTTCTGCAAATGGCGACACGCAGATCGGCGCAGACATTGCCGAAGCCATGCAGAAGGTCGGCAATGAAGGCGTCATCACTGTTGAAGAAGCCAAAACAGCCGAAACCGAACTCGAAGTCGTTGAAGGCATGCAGTTCGACCGCGGTTACCTGTCTCCCTATTTCGTCACCAACCCTGAAAAGATGGTTGCCGATCTGGAAGATTGCTACATCCTGCTGCACGAAAAGAAGCTCTCGAACCTTCAGGCCATGTTGCCGGTTCTTGAATCCATCGTTCAGTCGTCCAAGCCACTTCTCATCATTGCTGAAGACGTTGAAGGCGAAGCGCTGGCAACTCTGGTTGTCAACAAGCTGCGTGGCGGCCTGAAAATTGCTGCTGTCAAGGCGCCTGGTTTCGGCGATCGCCGCAAGGCCATGCTTGAAGACATCGCAGTTCTGACCGGTGGTCAGGTGATTTCCGAAGATGTTGGCATCAAGCTCGAAAATGTCACACTTGACATGCTCGGCACTGCAAAGCGCGTCAGCATCACCAAGGAAAACACAACAATCATCGATGGTGCCGGCAAGAAATCCGAGATCGAAGGCCGCGTTGCCCAGATCAAGGCTCAGATCGAAGAAACCACGTCTGACTACGATCGCGAAAAACTGCAGGAACGTCTTGCCAAACTGGCTGGCGGTGTTGCTGTCATCCGCGTTGGTGGTGCAACTGAAGTTGAAGTGAAAGAAAAGAAAGACCGCGTTGACGACGCACTGAACGCAACACGTGCTGCTGTTCAGGAAGGCATTGTTGCCGGCGGTGGTGTTGCTCTTCTTCGTGCTTCTGCTGTTCTCAAGACAAAGGGTGGCAATGAAGACCAGAATGCCGGCGTGAACATCGTTCGCCGTGCACTTCAGGCTCCAGCGCGCCAGATCGTTACCAATGCCGGTGACGAAGCATCTGTGGTTGTAGGCAAGATTCTCGACGAGAATTCAGAAACCTACGGTTACAATGCTCAGACTGGTGAATATGGCGACATGATTGCCATGGGCATCATTGACCCGGTCAAGGTTGTTCGTACAGCCCTGCAGGACGCAGCTTCGGTTGCCGGTCTGCTTGTCACGACCGAAGCCATGGTTGCAGAAAAGCCGCAGAAAGACAACGGCGCTCCTGCAATGCCAGGCGGCGGCGGCATGGGTGGAATGGGTGGAATGGGCGGCATGGACTTCTAAGTCAGCCACTCTCACACTTTTTGAAAAGGCGGCCTTCGGGTCGCCTTTTTTATTGTTTGCTCTTTGGGTTTGATGGCGCCCCTGCCCCATTTGCACAAAGAGGCTTCGCACTTTTCGGGTCTCGGACCTTTCCTGTCGCTCGACTTATCCGAAAACCGCTTCGCACTTTTCGGGTCTCGCTATGGCCGCGGCGGAATATTCTTGCCCTTCATGCTGGCTGGGCGTGTCATGCATCTTTCCAGCCAGGCTGTGACATTGGTGTAATCGTCCAGTCCGACTGCATCACCTGCCTGATAGAAGTCGCGCAGGGTGCCGACCCAGGGGAAAGTGGCGATATCAGCAATCGTGTAGTCATCACCCATGATCCACTGACGCCCCTCCAGCCGCTGGTCGAGAACCGCAAGCAGGCGTTTGCTTTCATTCTGGTAGCGTTCGGTCGGATAGGGATCGGAGATCTTGTCGGCCATGAATTTGTAGAAATGCCCGTATTGACCAAACATCGGTCCGACACCCGCCATCTGGAAAAACAACCATTGGTGACATTCAAGACGCCGGGCAGGATCTGCCGGAATGAGTTTCCCGGTCTTGTCAGCCAGATATTGGAGAATTGCTCCGGATTCAAAAATGCCGACGGGCTTGCCGCCAAAACCATCGGGATCGATCAGCGCCGGAATTTTTCCGTTGGGGTTGAGCGACAGGAATTCAGGCGTTTTCTGGTCATCCGTCATGATGTTTACCAGATGCGCCTCATAGGGCAGGCCAAGCTCTTCAAGCGCAATGGAGACTTTGACACCGTTTGGCGTGGGAAATGAATAGAGTTGAATCACATCCGGATCGGCTGGTTTCCAACGCTGGGTGATGGGAAACGCGTTCAGGTCAGTCATTGATGGTCCATTCCTGTAATTTTTACAATGTTTCTGGCCGCCTGCAGCATTTTCAGTCGACAGGCCTCCGCCAGGCTGCAGTCAAAGCCAGCAAGGCGAAAGTATCAGAATGCGCCTGATTAGACTGTCTTCAATTTATGAACAATGCGTCGACAATTGTTCAGCTTCCTTCCCCGCGCAGAACCTATATACGGCCATCATGACAACAAAGGAGATCTCCATGTCAAACTCGGCAATCCTTCTCATAGGCCGTATTCTGTTAGCAATCATATTCATCATGGCAGGCCTGATGAAACTGGGCAGTGTCGGTGGTACTGCCGGTTACATGGCCAGCATGGGCGTACCAATGTCCGGCCTGCTCGTATGGGTCGTCATCGCTGTTGAAGTTCTGGGCGGCATAGCCGTACTGATCGGCTTCATGACCGCGCCGGCCGCCTATGTGCTTGCAGCCTTTTGCATAGCATCCGGTTTTCTGGCGCATTTCGACCCTGCCGATCAGGCACAGTTCACCAGCTTCCTGAAAAACCTGGCCATGGCCGGTGGTTTTCTTGTTCTGGCTGTTTCGGGTCCGGGAAGCCTGTCGGTGGACGCTCGCCGCAAGGGCTAAGTCTGACTGGCAACAAAATTTACAATGCATCTAACAGACAGCCGCGGGTGAAACTGATTTCATCCGCGGCTGTTTGTTTTTCAGGCAATGGTCCTGTCCCAACGACCTTGCCCTGCCAACGGCATCAAACCGCTCGGCCGATTTACCGGCTGAACAGGGTCGCCAGAATATCGATGCCTTTTTCTCTGTAATAGTTCGAGGCGCTTTTACTGTTCGGGCCGATGACGATCACCTTTGATCCGATGGGCGCGCGTTTATAAAGATGCTCGACATCCTTGTTCATCATCCGGATGCAGCCAGACGACATGTTCTGTCCAATGGTCCAGGGCTGGTTTGTTCCGTGAATGCGATAGATTGTGTCACGACCGCCGCGATGAAGGTAAAGTGCGCGTGCGCCGAGAGGATTGTTGATCCCGCCTTTCACATAGGATGGAATATGGCGGCCTTTGCGGCGTTCCCGGGCGATCATGCTGGCAGGCGGGCGCCAGTCCGGCCATTCTGCCTTGCGACCGACCTTGACCGTTCCCGACCACCCGAAGCCGTCACGTCCGACTCCCACGCCATAGCGGATTGCCCTGCCGTTGTTCTCAACGAAATAGAGATACTTTCGACCGGTATCGATGATGATCGTGCCGGGTCGTTCATTGGTGTCAATTCTGACTTTCCGGCGCATATATTCCGGCTTTGGACGCTTGGCCTGCGCCACAGTGATGACGTCGGTTGCGACATCCTGCCTGGCAAGCGTCTCATCACGCATGAAGGCGTTTGCACTTCCGGCCACGAAGATCGTCGCGGCTATTGTCACGACGAGAAAACCGGCCATGAGTAAAGGCGAAACAAGTTTCTTCACTGTTATTCTCCCCTGAATTACTGATGGTCAGGGTAACATTCATGTCGATGCTTGCAAGAAACGACGGGCAGAATAAATAAAAAGTGATTACATACGGCTGCGGCACGTATGTTTTAGGGGAGCATCCGGTTCCATCTTTCAAAGGATATCGTCAGCCGGGAAGACATGATCTTCCCGGCTGACCTTACATCAGATCACCACAACTTTGGTGCCATTGTTGACGCGTTCATAAAGATCGACCACATCTTCATTGCGCATGCGAATACACCCCGATGAGACCGCGCCACCGATGGTCCAGGGCTGGTTCGTGCCGTGAATCCGGTACAGCGTCGAGCCGAGATAAAGCGCGCGCGCACCCAAAGGATTGGCAGGGCCACCGGCAACAAACCGGGGCAGAATGCGTCCCTTTTTCTTTTCTCGGACAATCATTTCAGAGGGTGGCCGCCAGTCCGGCCACAGCGCCTTGCGGCTCACTTTATGCGTTCCGGCCCATTCGAAGCCCGGCTTGCCGACACCAACACCGTAACGGCGCGCCGTGCCGTTGCCCTGCACCAGGTAGAGAAACCGGTTCGGCGTATCGATGATGATCGTGCCGGGCTTGTGCCGGCTCTCATAGGACACGGTCTGGGGCAGATAAATCGGGTTTATCGCCAGCGCCTTTGGCTGACCAGCAGGCCGGGCCTTCTGGCGCACCGAGGACACCTGCATGGCTTTGCGCTGCCGTTTAACCTGTTGGCGCTGCTGGGCCTGGCGGTTTCGCCGCACAATTCTGCCCGCTCCGTGCGCGGTTCCAGGTTGGCGCAGCTGGGTGACCCAGGGTGCTGTTAAATCAGGGCTCAGCACCACAGGTGGTCGTTGAGCATATCGTTCGCCGGCCGGTGCATGCGCAGTCAATACACCAAGGCAAATCGAGGCGAGGAAAAACGTTTTCATGTTCATCGGACAGACTCACTACCTTTTGTCAGACACAATTGTTCCAGCCGCGTTCCATGGTTGAAAAACGCGGATAGGAGGGCTTTTGCCACCATCAACACTGCGCGGGGAAGAAGACTCAAAAGTGAATCAGGATGGATAAAATGCGTTTCAACCGATAAAGCTTCTGGCAAGGTTATCGGGCTGTTGATAAATCCGGTTAACAATCGGTAAAGGGTGAAAATCATGCCAAACACGGGTCTGGTCGAGGGCGTAGACGGAAAATTGCGGTGCTTCTGGCACGGCAACAAGGATGACTATCTTCACTATCACGACACCGAGTGGGGACGCCCGGTTGGCAATGACACCCAATTGTTCGAGAAAATCTGCCTGGAGGGTTTTCAGTCCGGACTTTCCTGGCTGACCATCCTGCGCAAGCGCGAGAATTTTCGCGCTGCCTTTGCCGGATTCGACATGGAGACAGTGGCAGGTTTCGACGCAGACGATGTGGAGCGCCTCGTCGCAGATGCCGGTATCATCCGCCATCGGGGCAAAATCAATTCGACAATCAACAATGCCCGGCGTGCACTGGAGCTTCGCGCCGAATTCGGTTCTCTGGCTTGCTACTTCTGGTCCCACGAGCCCGGCCCGTCGCAAAGACCGGCAAGCCTCGACGGACAAACCGTGATGGCGCTGGCCAAAACGGATATTTCCGCGGCGATCTCGAAGGATCTGAAAAAACGCGGATGGAGCTTTGTCGGGCCGACAACGCTCTATGCCTTCATGCAGGCCATGGGCCTGGTCAATGATCACATCGAAGGCTGTTGCGTTCGCGCGGAGGTCGAGGCCCTGCGGCAAAATTTCACGCGTCCCGGCTGATCACCGCCGACGCATGACACCTGTGGCTTCATTGCACCGGCTGAAAAGACAATGTGCCTTGCTGCCATGCGGTCAATGGGTTACGAAGTCGGCGTTTTGCAAATCATGCAATCAGCCATCTGACCAACCAGCAATGCCGGACACTGCACCATGGGCGAGAAAAAGAAAAAACCGCAAAAATTGAAAGCCCGCCTGCCACGCGGCTTTGCAGATCGTTCGCCCGAGGACATTCGCGCCACCGACGAGATGGTGGCCAATATTCGAAAGGTCTATGAACTCTACGGGTTCGATCCTGTCGAGACACCGATGTTCGAATATACCGATGCGCTGGGCAAGTTTCTGCCCGACAGCGACCGGCCGAACGAAGGTGTGTTTTCGCTGACCGATGACGATGATCAGTGGATGAGCCTTCGCTATGATCTGACAGCGCCGCTGGCGCGTCATGTGGCTGAAAATTTCAATACGATTCAGCTTCCCTACCGCACCTATCGCGCCGGTTGGGTTTTTCGCAATGAAAAACCGGGACCCGGCCGCTTCAGGCAATTCATGCAATTTGACGCCGATACGGTGGGCGCGCCCGGCGTGCAGGCCGATGCCGAAATGTGCATGATGATGGCCGATACGATGGAAGCGCTGGGTATTGGCCGGGGTGACTATGTCATTCGGGTCAACAATCGCAAGGTTCTCGATGGCGTGATGGAGACAATCGGGATTAGCGGCGACGACCATGCAGACACGCGTTTGTCGGTTTTGCGCGCCATCGACAAGCTGGACAAATTCGGTGTTGAAGGCGTGCGTCTTCTGCTGGGCGATGGTCGCAAGGATGAAAGCGGTGATTTTACCAAGGGTGCCGGTCTGGACAAGGCCGCAATAGATCGCGTTATTGGCTTCGTGGAAGCAGCCGGTGCCAATGGCGCTGAAACCATAGGCAATCTCACCGCCACGGTTGGCGATGGCAGCGCGCGAGGCGTTGAAGGCATTTCGGAATTGTCACAGATGGCCTCGCTGTTTGCAGCCGCTGACTATGATGACACGCGCATCAAGATCGACCCTTCTGTGGTCCGCGGCCTCGAATATTACACCGGCCCGGTCTATGAGGCCGAATTGCTCTTCGATGTGACCAACGAAAAGGGCATCAGCGTTCAGTTCGGCTCGGTCGGTGGCGGCGGTCGTTACGATGGGCTTGTGTCCCGTTTCATGGGCCAGCCTGTTCCGGCAACAGGTTTTTCAATCGGTGTCTCGCGGCTGATGACGGCCTTGAAAAACCTCGGGAAACTGGGGCAGGACGACGTGGCTGCACCGATCATTGTGTGCGTCATGGATCGCGACACCCAAAGCATGGGACATTACCAACGCTTTGTCAGCGCCTTGCGCAAGGCAGGCATTCGCGCCGAAATGTATCAGGGCAACCCGAAAAATTTCGGCAAGCAATTGCAATATGCGGATCGCCGCGGCAGCCCGATCGCCATCATTCAGGGTTCGCAGGAACGGGAAGAAGGCACCGTGCAGATCAAGGATCTGCTGGAAGGCAAGCGCCTGTCAGGCGAGATTGAGGACAATGCCGCCTGGCGCGCCGAAAGGCCTGCCCAGATTTCCGTGCCGGAAGATGATCTTGTTGGCGAAGTTCAAAAGATACTCGCCATTCAAGCCGGGGATCGCAAGGCACACTGACCATGCTCAACCAGCCAAAATTTGCCGACGATATCATGACGCTGTTTGCGCAGCGCAAGGCCCTGCCCGTCCATATACCTGTCATACAGCCAGCCGATCCGTTTCTGGATATGGCCGGAGAGGATTTACGGCGGCGGATTTTCCTGACCGAAAGCGAGACTGGAGAAAGCCTTTGCCTGCGGCCGGAATTCACCATTCCCGTATGTCTGCGCCATATCGAGACTGCATCAGGGACACCGCAGCGCTATGCCTATCTGGGGCAGGTGTTTCGCCAGCGTCGTGATGGAGAAAACGAGTTCTATCAGGCCGGCATCGAAGACCTCGGCGATGCGGACATTGCCAAAGCCGACGCCCATGCCATCCGCGATGCCAGCGACACGTTGACAGCGCTGTTGCCCGGCATTGAACTGCATACGACATTGGGTGACCAGACCGTCTTTGAAGCCGTGGTTGCGGCACTCGGCCTACCAGATGGATGGCAGAGCCGGTTGATCCACGCATTCGGTGATCCGGCGCTCCTGGATAGCCTGCTGCAAAGCCTGTCGCAGGCCTCCGGCAAGGTACCGGGGATTGATGACAGAGTCGCTGCGCTGCTGGACAGCGGCGACGAAGCCGGATTGACCGAACTGATTGACAGGCAGATGGTCGCCACCGGCTATATGACCAATGCCAGTCGGACACCGGCCGAAATTGCCCATCGTCTTGTGCAAAAAGCACGATTGTCCAATGCGCGTCTGGATGCCAAGGCACTCGATGTGCTCAAAACCTTCCTGGCGCTGGATACACCGATGCGGGATGCAGCCGATGCGCTGGCAGCGTTTTCCCGCATTGCCGGGCTGGACCTTGATGCAGCGCTGAACATTTTCAATGCGCGGGTGCAGGCGCTGGAAAAGGCAGGCTTTGACCTGTCCTCCTCACGCTACCGGGCTGCCTTTGGCCGACCGCTCGACTATTATACCGGCCTTGTCTTCGAAATGTCGGCGCAGGGCGCCGTGCTTGCCGGTGGCGGTCGCTTTGACCGCCTGCTGACACTTCTGGGTGCAAAAGCGGCCATTCCCTCTGTCGGCTTCTCCCTGTGGCTGGATCGCATTGCGGCAGCCAGAGCCGTCAAGTCTGAAAGGCCGTCGCAATGAGTGTGACCATCGCGCTGCCGTCAAAGGGCCGCATGAAAGACGATGCCATGGCAATCTTTGCCCGCGCCGGGCTGGAGATCGTCAATATCGGCAATGAGCGGTCCTATCGCGGTGTGATCACCGGCATGGATGGGGCTGAGGTCGCATTTCTGTCAGCCGGGGAAATCGCCCGGGAACTGGGCAATGGCAATATTGATATGGGGGTCACCGGCGAAGACCTGGTGCGTGAAGACCTCAGTGCCGCAGATGAACGCGTGACGTTTTGCGCCCGCCTCGGCTTTGGCCACGCCGATGTGGTTGTGGCGGTTCCAGACGTGTGGATCGATGTTGATACCATGGCTGACCTCGGCGACGTGGCTGCGGATTTTCGCGCCCGTCACGGACGCCGTCTGCGCATTGCCACAAAATACTGGCGGCTGACCCAGCAGTTTTTTTCCGCCCAGCACGGCATTCAGGTCTATCGCATCGTTGAGAGCCTGGGCGCGACCGAGGGGGCCCCGGCCTCGGGCCAGGCTGATATCATCGTCGACATCACCTCCACCGGCTCCACCCTGCGGGCCAATCATCTGAAAATTCTCTCCGACGGCATTATCCTGCAGTCGGAGGCCTGCCTGGTTCGTTCGCGCAGCGATGTCCGGTCGGCTCCGGACGAGACGCTGCTGGACGATATCGTCAAGAATATACAGACGATTTCAGCCTGACGCGCTCCTCTGCCGAAAGGCCCGTCACACATTTTCGGCAATGCCCTGCAACTCTTCAGGCTTTGGTCCGCCATAGGCCCAGTCGAGCAGTTTGACGGTATGAACCATCGGCAGAGCGCTGCCCTGGGCGATTTGGGTGAGGCAGCCGACATTGCCGGCGGCGACCAGATCGGCGCCGGTTGCTTCAATATTGCCGACCTTGCGGTCGCGCAGGCTGAGCGCAATCTCCGACTGCATGATGTTGTAGGTTCCGGCCGAGCCACAGCACAAATGGCCTTCAGCCGGTTCGCGCACATCGAAGCCCGCCGCCCTCAAAAGGTCTTTCGGCTGACGGGTGATTTTTTGCCCATGCTGCAGGGAACAGGCTGAGTGGTAGGCAACGCTCAGGCCGGTTTCAATCACGGGTGCGGGCATTTCAAGCGTTGCCAGATATTCAGTGACATCCTTTGCCAAAGCCGAAACTGTAGCGGCTTTCTCGGCGTAAAGCGGATCATCACGCAGCATATAGCCGTAATCCTTGATCGTCGTCCCACAGCCGGAGGCCGTGATGATAATGGCATCGAGACCACCATTGCCGACTTCGCGCATCCACACATCGACATTGCGGCGCGCAGATGCCAGGGCCTGCGCCTCGCGGCCCATATGATGGACAAGCGAACCACAGCAGCCTTCGCCCGCCGGGACAACCACCTCCACATTCAGACGATTGAACAAGCGAATGGCAGCAGCATTGGTGTCGGGTTCAAGAACCGATTGCGCGCAGCCTGCGAGGATGGCCACACGTCCGGCCGTCTTGCCCGCAGCCGTGTAGGTGCCTTTTTCTACCTGCATTTCACGCGGTGTAATTTTGTCGGGCGCCAATTCCAGCATCGCCCCGACCGGCTGCAAACCGGGCATTCTTTTAAACAATCCTGCAAAGGGACGGGCGAACCGGGCCAGATTGAGAGCCAGGCGAAAGCGCTCGGGAAAAGGCAGAACCCAGGCCAGCATGGCACGGTTCAAACGGTTGAGCACCGGTCTTTTATAGGTCTTTTCGATGTGCGCCCGGGCGTGATCCACCAGATGCATGTAGTGAACACCCGAAGGGCATGTGGTCATGCAGGCCAGACAGGACAGGCAGCGGTCCACATGTTTGACAATCTGCTCATCGGCCGGACGGTCATTTTCCAGCATGTCCTTGATCAGATAGATCCGGCCACGCGGGCTGTCGAGCTCATTGCCCAGCGTCACATAGGTCGGGCAGGTGGCCGTGCAAAATCCGCAATGGACGCATTTGCGCAATATCTTTTCGGCTTCGGCAACGCCTGAATCGGCAAGCTGAGCGGCCGAGAAATGTGTCTGCATGGAATGCGTCCTTGATGGTGTCGGTTCAAACGAGCCAGGTAAGCGGATCGGCGATGGGCTCATTGCGGCCGACGATCTGCAGGCCCTTGATACAGCGGATAATGAACCAGACGGCAGCGGCAATCATCAGCAGGAAGCCGATGCCGACAAAGGCCAGGACCAGACATATGATGGAATAGACAATGCCAATCCAGAAGGTGCGGATCGCATAGGTGTAATGGCTATCGATCCAGTCTTCGGACTTGCCGCGGTTCACATAGGCAAACACCAGACCGATGAGCACCGTGATGCCGATGGCCATGCTGACAAGATAGAGAATGTAAACCAGTTGTGCATTCTTTTGACCGGGCTCTATCAGGCTCTGTGAATCATTGCCCTGGTTTTGGGGTTGCCGGTTTTGCGGTTGTCGGCTTTCAGGCTGCTGTTCGCTCATCAGATTTTCCTCCCTCGTTCGTGAATTGGGTGTGGGCGTTGCGCCAATTTATCACAACTCGATGCCCATGCGCCCTGGATTGAGGATAAATTCCGGATCAAATTGCTGTTTGAGGCGGCGGGTCAGCGCTGCAAGCGGTGCCTCTTGCGGCTCGAATACGGGGTATTCATTGCGCATGCTGCCACTGGCACGGATCATTGTCGCATGGCCGCTGCCCAGCGCCCTGATTGACGCACGCACCAGATCCGCTTCGCCATCAGCCTCCATACGCAACCAGACAAGCCCACCCTGCCAGTCATAATAGGCATCAATGCCGGCATGCAAACGCAGGGATGCCACCAGTTTGTGCCCGTCACCGGGTGCAACGGAAACCCGCCATACGACACGCTCCGTATCATCACTGAACGGTTTGACATCGCGGATTTCCTGCCACAGCACCTGGGTGGATTGCGCATTCAGTCGATGGCATTCACCCATGGGGCTGAAAGCTTCGATCAATTTGGCAAGCCGGTAATCTACGGAAGGCGCAAACCCTTCAACCCGCAGGACAGTCGCTGCGCCTTCGGGAAGCCCGCCGTCCAGAAACTTCGCAGCGACGCTTTCGGGCAGATGCGCCGCTGAAGAGACTTCGGCGTTTGAGCCCATGGCCCGCGCCATGACATCGCCCGCCTCGGCGTCGTCAAGATTGCTGACAACGAGGGTTTCCTGTGTTTCAGCGCGCGGCATGACCTTGAAGGTCAATTCGGTAAAGGCTGCCAGCGTGCCCCAGGAGCCGGACAGGCCTCTGGAAAGATCATATCCGGTGACATTCTTGACCACACGGCCGCCGGACTTGATGAGATCACCACGTCCGGTGACCGCGCGTATGCCCAGCACATGATCACGGGCAGCGCCTGCCTTGAGACGCCGGGGTCCCGACAGGTTTGTCGCCAGCACACCGCCAATGGTGCCCCGTCCGGCGCTGTTCAGGCCCAGCAATGGGCGATAATCCATCGGCTCGAACTGCAGTTCCTGATTGTTCTTCGCCAGCAAGGCCTCGATCTCGTCAAGAGCGGTTCCCGCCTTTGCGGTCAGGACCAGTTCCTCCGGCTCATAGAGTGTCACGCCCGTAAGGCCTGACAGATCAAGGCAATGGGCCACCTGCATGGGGCGCCCTATGGTCTGTTTCGAGCCGTGGCCGCGCACTTCAATGGGCGTTCGTTCCGAAATCGCCCATTGCACGGCGTCCAGGACATCCTTTTCATCGCGGGGGTGGAGCGCCGGGTTTTGTGTGTTGTCAGCCATGAATTGCAGTCACCTAAAATCGCGGAATGTCGGGAAACGGCAATTGACCGCGCGAGATATGCATGCGGCCCATTTCGGCGCAATTGCGAAGTTCGGGGAAGACCTTGCCCGGATTGAGCAGATGCAGATCGTCAAAGGCACATTTCACCCGTATCTGCTGATCCAGATCATCCTTGCTGAACATGGCAGGCATGAGGTCGCGTTTTTCAACGCCCACGCCGTGCTCACCGGTCAGAACACCGCCGACCTCCACGCAGAGACGCAAAATGTCACTGCCAAAATCCTCGGCCTTTTGCAATTCTCCAGGCTTGTTGGCATCATAAAGGATGAGCGGATGCAGATTGCCGTCGCCTGCATGGAAGACATTGGCAACGGCCAGGCCATATTTTTCAGACATGGCACGCATGCCGGCCAGCACTTTCGGCAGGGCCTTTCTGGGAATTGTCCCGTCCATGCAATAATAATCCGGCGAAATGCGCCCAATGGCCGGGAAAGCCGCCTTGCGACCGGCCCAGAAGGTTTGTCGCTCTTCTTCGCTTGTCGATATGCGCGACATGGTCGCACCGTTGTGATTGGCAATCTCCACCACCCGGCTGATCAGAAACGCCACCTCGGCCTCCGGCCCATCCAGTTCGACGATCAGCAAAGCCTCCACACCGAGCGGATAGCCGGCATGGACAAAATCCTCTGCCGCCTGAATGGCCAGCCGGTCCATCATTTCAATGCCGCCGGGGATAATGCCCGCGCCAATGACATCGGCGACGCATTGACCGGCATCTTCACTGGAGGCAAAACCAATGAGGATTGCCCGTGCAGTTTCGGGTTTTTGCAGGATACGGACCGTGACTTCGGTCACCACGGCCAAAAGGCCCTCTGAGCCGGTGATCAATCCCAGAAGGTCGTAGCCGGTGCTGTCGAGATGGCGTCCGCCAAGACGAATGACCTCTCCGGTGATCAGCACCATTTCCACACCGAGCACATTGTTTGTCGTCAGTCCGTATTTCAGGCAATGCACGCCGCCGGCATTTTCCGCAACATTGCCACCGATGGAACACGCAATTTGCGATGATGGATCGGGCGCGTAATAAAACCCATTGCCCGCCACCGCGTTGGTGATGCCGAGATTGGTCACACCCGGCTGCACCACGGCAACCCGGTTGGGATAGTCGATATCCAGCACACGATTGAAGCGCGACATCACCAGCAGCACCGCATCTTCCAGCGGCAATGCGCCGCCGGAAAGGGAGGTGCCCGATCCGCGCGGGACAACCCTGATCTTGTTTTCATGGCAATAACGCAGAATCGAAGACACCTGCTCAACGGTTTGCGGCAGCACCACAACCAGCGGCAACTGCCGATAGGCCGTCAGACCATCGGTTTCAAAGGCCCGCATTTCGTTGGTGGCATCGACAACACCCTCACCCGAAACGATGTCCCGGAGATCGGCGACGATCTGCTCGCGTCTTTCGAGAACCTCGGCATAGGGTTCTGGCATTTTGGGCGATGTCATCCGGCACTCCGTTCACATATCGGCATATAATTGGTCAATATACTTTACCAGTCAATATCTCTCTGCCGATTTACCGTTGCATGTTGCTGCCTTAACGGACCATACATCTTGCAAAAGAGGCAGGTCAGCATGGAAGATAGCAGGTTTCAGGGGAGTTGGATGCATGAACAAATTTGATGACCTTGAGATCTTTGCCAGAGTGGTTGCCTGCGGCAGCCTGTCGGCGGCCGGGCGGGAGCTGGGCCTGTCGCCGGCCGTTGTTTCGAAAAGACTGCGGCGACTGGAAGAACGCATTGGAACACGCCTTATCCAGCGCACCACCCGGCAGATAAGCCTGACCGAGGCAGGACAGGGTTATCATGAGCGCATTGTTGCCGTGCTGGCGGGGATCGAGGAAGCCGAAGCATTTGTTACAAGACGCTCCCAGCAGGCACGCGGCCTGTTGAAAATTTCCGCGCCGACCTCCTTCGGCCGCATGCATATTGCACCACATCTGAAAGCCTTCATGGGCGCCAATCCTGACCTGTCGGTCAATCTGGTGCTGTCCGACAGGTTCGTCGACATTGTCGCGGACGGTTTTGATGTGGCAATCCGCATTGGCGAATTGTCCGATTCCAGCCTTGTCGCCCGCACGCTGGCGCCGGTGCGGCGGATCCTGTGTGCCACGCCCGGCTATATTGAGGCCCACGGCATGCCGCAGAGCATTGACGATCTCGACCGGCATATCTGCCTGCCGCCGCACAACAATGATCCATGGAAACTGGAAGGCCCAGACGGCCCCCTGCTCTACCGGCCCGCCGGACCGCTGGCCACCAATTCCAGTGAAGTCATTCGCGAATGCGTCATTGCCGGACTGGGCATTGCCCTGCGCTCGACCTGGGATATCTCCGAAGAGCTCGAATCCGGACGGCTTGTTCCGGTGCTGCCCGCCTATCGCGGATCACGCAATGTCGCGGTGCATGCCGTCTATGCCAGCCGACGGTTTTTGCCGACCAAGGTGCGGGTGTTCGTCGACTATATGTCGGAACTGTTCGGCCCCCGCCCCTATTGGGAGACGTAAATCAGCCTTGCCCCGGTGCTGCGCCACCTTCATCATTATGCTTTCTGCGGATGCCGCGCACGACCCACCAGATGACAAAGATGATCACGGGCACGGACATGCCGGTCAACAGGCCCGCATGAACCGGCAGGCCGGCGCCTTCCGCCGCCTTGGCGATATAGCCGAACAGGCCAACCACATAATAGGAGACAGCAGCGACAGAAAGCCCTTCGACCGTCTGCTGCAGGCGCAATTGCAGCTTTGCCCGGCGGTTCATGGAAAACAGCAATTCGCTGTTCTGTTTTGCCAGTTGCAGGTCAACCCAACTGCGCAGAAGCGCCGTGGCACGCGACAGTTTTCGCGACAGGCCCGCCTGCCGCTCTTCAATGGAACGGCAGGTGCGCATGGCAGGCGCAAGACGGCGCTGCAGAAATGCGCCCCAGGTATCATAGCCCGAAACGGCCACCTCGCTCAGCGTTGCAATGCGTTCCTGAACGATGCCGTCATAGGCGCGGCTGGCACCGAAGCGATAGAGGCTGGCGGCAGCGCTGGCTTCAAGTTCTGCTGCCAGCGCCGTGATTTCTCCCAGCATCTCATCACTCCCGGCCTTGGCCTCCTGACGCATGCGTTGTGTAATGATGGTCAGTTCATCTTCGATCCGCCGCATCTGCGGAGAAAGCGAGTGGGCCAGTGGCAGGCCGAGCATCGCCAGGGTGCGATAGGTCTCGATTTCAATCAGCCGCTGCGCCAGCGCCCCAACCCGGGCGGGTGCAAGCCCCTTGTCCAGAACCAAAATCCGGGTCAGGCCATCCTTGTCCTGCCGGAAATCCGTGATGACGGCCGCTGCGCCGTTTTCAACCTCGGAAAAACACAGGCTGGCGGGATCAAAGGAGGCCAGTGAAAGCTCCGCTTCGGCTGTCCACTTTCGCACTTCCAGCCGCACACCGGAAATCAGGCTGCCGGGCGGGCTGAAGCCATCTCCAAAGGGATGATCGGTTATCTCTGCGCCGTATTGCGCGGGAACCGGCCCCTCATAAAAATAGGTCGAAAATTCCGTGTGCCGCTCCCAACGCAAGGTGCCGGTGCCCCAGCTCAGCACATAATGGCGCGCATCGGGCTGCGGCGCCGCGACACCGCGCGCCCGGCTCAAAGCGGCCAGCACCGCATTGTCCACTGCAGCGCCACCGTCCGTCATGAAGGCAAGCTGAACGATGATCCGGGGAGATTCGATCAAAGGATAGGGCCGGGCATGGACTTCACCCAAAGCCATCGGCCGATCCTTGGCGATCGGAAATCCAAAACTGCCACTCACCATCTGCATTCCTCGCTTAATGCTGCGTTACTTATGCCGCATAATGGCATTCAGACAAAGCTGGTGCGGTAATTTGCCCTGATAATGCACCAAAACAGCCCACCGGCAATGGGCCTTGAACTCATGCAGAGCCTTGAAAGTGGACAAAATTGTTGACCATTTTGATGGTCACTTGTTAGCCTTTGGCAATGCATCGGGTCTAAACCCGCAAGCGCGGAATGGGAAAACAGGACCTGCATGGTGAGAACGGCTGATACAAATGACCAGTGATGTTTTTTCAAAAATCGAGCACGGACGCACTGCCGACGCCATTGTGCAGCAGGTCGAATTGCTCATTCTGGAAGGCATCTTGAGGTCTGGCGATCAATTGCCCGGAGAGCGGGAACTGTCGCGCACGTTTGATGTGTCACGCCCGATCGTGCGCGAAGCACTGAAGGTTCTTGAAAATCGCGGTTTGCTCATCAGCCGCCATGGGGGCGGCACCTTTGTTGCCGACCTGATCGGCGAAGTCTTCAGCCAGCCGGTGTTGCATCTGATCTCCCGCCACCGGCGCGCAACCCATGATTATCTGGAATACAGACGGGAAATAGAGGCAACAACAGCCGGATTGGCAGCCCAACGCGCAACCTCTGTCGATAAAAATCGTCTGAGTCTGATTGTCGATGGCATGAAGGAAGCTCATGGCAAGGATGATTTCGATGGGGAAGCGGCACTCGATGTGGCCTTTCACAATGCCATTGGCGAGGCAGCCCACAATATCATTCTCCTGCACACGCTCAGATCCTGTTACCGTCTGTTAAGCGACGGTGTGTTTTTCAACCGGGCGCTTGTCTACCAATATTCCGGATCACGCGATCATCTGCTGGCGCAGCATGTGGCAATCCATGATGCCATCGTCAGCGGCAAGGTGGAGGCCGCCCAAAAGGCCGCTTCCCGTCATATGGAATTTGTTGCACAAACGCTTCGAGAGGCAGAACAGGCCAATGACTGGGCACGGGTATCCGATCTGCGTCAAAGGTCGCATGGTTCCATCCGGGATCAGGGACCGGCGGTCTCAAAATAAGCCATGCAATTGAGATTTGATCCCATCACCGCCTATCCACCCCAAAGGCCTTCATCATGCCCGTCACCATTGAAACCCTTCTGACATTTGCCCTTGCCAGTTTTGTCCTGCTGATCATACCGGGACCGACCATCATCATGGTGATCAGCCAGGCACTTTCCCATGGCAAACGCGTGGCGCTGGCCAGTGTTCTGGGTGTCGCGCTGGGCGACCTTGCCGCGGCCTCGCTGTCGATCATCGGGGTTGGAACCATACTGGCAGCCTCCGCGACGATCTTTGCCATCGTCAAATGGGCAGGCGCTGGCTATCTCATCTATATCGGCATCAAGATGTGGAAAACGCCGGTCAGCGTGCCGCATCTCGAACAATTGGCGCCAATGCACCATCGCTGGTCGATATTCCGCGATTCATTTCTGGTGACCCTGCTCAATCCCAAAGGCATCATCTTTTTCGTCGCCTTCGTGCCGCAATTCATTGCGCCCGACAGGGCTTTCGCGCCACAGGCGGCCATTTTTGTGCTGCTTTTCGTCATTCTGGGCGTTGCCAATGCCTGGGCCTATGCCTTGCTTGCCAGCCGGGCACGGCACATCATCCGGCGCCCTTCGGTGTTGCGAAGGGCCACCCGCACGGGTGCCGTATTGCTGATGGGTGCCGGGCTGTTTTCCGTTTTTGCACGCCGGGCGGGCTGATCGGCCACCGGACAATCTTCCGGTCGGGCAAGCGGCAGTGCAGAGACTTGAGTTTCTGGCAGATGTGGGGCACACAATCCTGATGCGCGCAAATTTCAAAATTCAGCGACTCTTTGTCGAAGATGATCTGCAAAACGGTGCAAAGGTTCCGGCTGACAAGGATCAGTTCAACTATCTTTCCCATGTCCTGCGCATGGGCGAAGGCGACAACGTTCTTTTGTTCAATGGACGGCACGGTGAATGGGCCGCAAAAATTCATTATGAAAGCAAGAAAAAACTCGTACTTCTCGTGCAAGACCTGGTCCGGGTTCAGCCCGATCCCTGTGATCTGCATTATCTTTTTGCGCCGCTGAAACAGGCACGGCTTGACTATACCGTGCAAAAGGCCGTCGAAATGGGCGCAGGCGTCATTCAGCCGGTGCTCACCCACCATACGCAGGCACATAGAATCAATGCCCACCGGCTTGAACGCAACGCCATTGAAGCTGCAGAACAATGCGGGATCCTGTCGATACCCATCTGTCATGAACCGGTCAAACTGGCCAGGCTTCTGGAAAACTGGGATCCGCAACGACGCATCATCTATTGTGATGAAATGGCAAGTACGCATAATCCGCTTTCGACACTGCAAGCCGTGAGCGAAAGCAAACTTGCCCTGCTGATCGGACCAGAGGGTGGATTTTCAGATGATGAGCGCCATTTGTTGCAGTCGTGCAGATTTGTTACAGCAATTCCACTGGGGCCGAGGATTTTGCGCGCCGACACGGCAGCGGTTGCCGCAATGGCGGTTTTGCAGGCTACAATAGGAGATTGGTGATGATGAATCCCGCCCATCAACTTTTACTGAACGCTGCGATCAACGATTTTTGCTTGCACAGCGCTGCAAAGCAGTTCAAGCACCTAAACCAGTTTACCGGTCGCCTTGCGGTGGCTTTCCCAATGGCTGCAGTTTGAGAATTTAGCCCATGGCCCGCGATACGATCGATGAGACACCCATCAGTTCCAAAGACGAGCTGGTTTCCTATCTTGCCAAAGGCTGCAAGCCGAAGCAGGATTTTCGCATAGGGACCGAACACGAAAAATTCGCGTTCTTCCTCAATGACAATTCTCCCGTTCCCTATCGGGGAGAACGATCCATCTCAGCTTTGCTTGAGGGCATGCGTGACCTGCTTGGCTGGGAGCCGATCCTCGATGAAGGCAATATCATCGGTCTGGTGGAACCAACCGGAATGGGCGCCATCTCACTGGAACCGGGCGGCCAGTTCGAACTGTCGGGTGCACCGCTGGTCAATATTCACCAGACCTGCCGCGAATCAAATGCCCATCTGGCGCAGCTTCGCGAAATCGCCGAACCGCTTGGCATCGGATTTCTGGGACTGGGCGGCAGCCCCACCTGGACCAGGGCTCAAACGCCCCGCATGCCCAAGTCCCGCTACGACATCATGACCAATTACATGCCCAAGGTGGGCAGCCAGGGTCTCGACATGATGTATCGGACCTGCACCATTCAGGTGAATCTCGATTTTGAGTCCGAGCGCGACATGCGCCGCAAAATGCAGGTTTCGATGCGTTTGCAGCCCTTGGCCACAGCGCTTTTTGCCCTCTCGCCCTTCACCGAGGGAAAGCCCAACGGATTGCTGTCCTGGAGATCGGACATCTGGCGCGATACCGACAACAGACGCGCCGGTATCCTGCCCTTTGTCTTTTCCGAGGACTACGGGTTTGCCGATTACGTCGAATGGGCACTGGATGTGCCGATGTATTTCGTCCTGCGTGAAGGCCATTATCACGACTGCACCCATGTCACCTTCAGGCAATTCATGGATGGTGCGCTGCGCAAAGAGCTGCCCGACGGTCTGCCCACCATGGGAGACTGGACCAATCATCTGTCAACGCTGTTTCCAGAGGTGCGACTCAAGCAGTTTCTGGAAATGCGCGGTGCCGACGGCGGGCCATGGAGGCGCATATGCGCCCTGCCCGCACTTTGGGTCGGCCTGCTTTATGATGATGCCGCTCTGGACGCAGCCGAAGATCTCACCCGCGGCTGGAGCTTCGAGCAGGTTCAGGAATTGCGCGACAGCGTTCCGTCGCTTGGTCTTGATGCGGAGATTGCCGGCAAAAGCCTGCACAAGATTTCCCGTGAAGTGCTGGCCATTTCGCGCGCCGGACTGCAGGCGCGCCAGCAACTCAATGAAGATGGCAATGACGAGGCGCATTTCCTTGCACCGCTTGAAGAAACGGTCGCCCGCGGCAAGACGGCAGCCGGCGAATTGCTGGATCTCTATCATGGGCCATGGAAAGGCTCCGTGGATCAGGTCTTCAAGGATTATGCCTATTGACCATTGTGATTGCCTGACGGCAGCAAATCTGGTCCTATAGGCGCTGATAAGCGATTGCGGGTGGCCAGACCGTCCGCAAACTGACAGTTCCAACGAGGATCAGACAATGCAGCCGCTTTTAGAAATGATGATGCAGGCGCAAAATGGCGAAGCAGCGCGTGCCATGGCAAAACAGTTCGGACTGAAGGAAGACCAGATCTCCCAGGCGATGGAGGCGCTGATGCCGGCCTTTTCCACCGGATTGAAGCGCAATGCCACCAATCCCGAGGATATCGGCAATTTCATGCAGGCCTTGGCCAATGGCAATCATGCAGACTATTTCAACAATGTGAGCCAGGCCTTTTCTCCTCAGGGTGTTGCCGAAGGCAACGGAATATTGGGGCACCTTTTTGGCTCCAAAGAGGTCAGCCGGGCCGTGGCGCAACAGGCTGAACAGGCCACCGGCATTGGCCAGAACATTCTCAAGCAATTGCTCCCGGTGATTGCCAGCACCATCATGGGCGGGCTTGCGAACCAGGCGACAGGCGGATCAAAATCCAGCGGTGCCTCTGGCAATGTCTTTGCCGATATGCTCGGGCAAATGATGGGCCAGGCGGGCGCCGGGCAAAAACAGGCAGCCGCCAATGCGCCCGAAAACCCGCTCGGCCAGATGATGGAAACCATGTTTGGCGGCGCCGCCGGCAAGGATGGCAAAACATCGGGCAATCCCTTTGCCGACATGATCGGCAACATGATGAAGGGTGGCATGGCGGGCATGGGCCAGACAGCCGCGCCTGAACCCGAAAAACAGGCAAATCCCCTGGACAATATTTTTGGCGACATGTTCGAGGCCGGCACCAAGGTGCAGAAGGACTACCAGAAAAATGTCGACAGCATTTTCGACAGCTATCTCAAGGGCATGAACAAACAGCGCTGAGCTGTTGAAGCGCCGCTGTGGCAAACCCGACGACTGTTTATCAGCCGTCGGGCACTTTTTTTACAACATGTCGAGCCGCGAACGCCGCCGCAATACGGCGCGGTTCAGATCGAGGGAATGGTCGTCAAACGGACCACCCCGCATGGCATATCGCAGGTCGTCTCTGGTCAGCCCGATATCAGCGAGTTGATGATCATTGAATTCGTGCAGCGTGCGGAGATCGCGTCGATTGCTGTAGCGCCTGCGCAGAGAGACAATCACAGACCAGAATGCGCCCCAGGTTGTTTTGCGTTTGCCCGTGGCCAGGGTTCCGAGACTTTTTTGCAGACTGATCATAGTATCTCTCCTTTCCGAACCTGCCGTCGCTAGGAATCAAACAGGTTTCCATGATTTGGGCGTGTTTCCGCTTCGCGTTGCACATTGAATTTTCGGAAAACACACCCCGCCGCACCGTGTTGTGATCGGCACTTGCAGTCTTTCCAAAACTCGACTAATTAATCCAGTGAATGTTTCATATGTAATCAATCAGCATTATTGATGGGATGCCCATGGCTGCGCCTCTTGATATCGACCAGCTCAGAACATTTATCGCCATCATCGACATGGGCAGTTTCACCCGTGCCGCCGATGAGGTGAACAAAACACAATCGGCCGTCTCCATGCAGATGCGGCGGCTGGAAGAACGCGTCGGCAAGCCATTGTTTGAAAAGGCCGGGCGGATGAACCGGTTGACTGGCGACGGTGAACGTTTGCTGACCTTTGCCCGAAAGCTGGTACGGCTTAACAATGAGACTTTGGCCGCCTTTGATGATGAGGCGCTGGCCGGGACGATCCGGCTTGGAACACCCGATGATTACGCCGACAGATACATGCCGGATATCATTGCCCGCTTTGCCAAGACGAATCCGAATGTGGAACTGACAATTGCCTGTGAACCATCGAAGGATCTGTGCGAAAGGCTCAACCGCAATGAGTTGGATGTGGCGTTGGTCACACACAATCCGAAGGTGAGAAACTCCATCATGGTGCGGTCCGAACCGCTTTTGTGGGTGACGTCGATGGCCCATTCGGTGCACACGGAAACACCGGTTCCGCTGGCTGTCGGTCGGCGCGATTGCGATTGGCGCCAACTTGGCTGCGCTGCCCTTGAATCCGTGGGACGCGACTATTCGATCCTGTTTACCAGTTGGTCATCCACCGTGGTGGCCTCAGCCGTCCTGGCCGGCCTTGCGGTATCGTTGCTGCCCGAATCGGCGCTACGCCCTGGCATGCGGATCCTGAGCGCCGCTGAAGGCTTTCCATCGCTGCCTCCCGCCGAGATAGGCCTGATACGCCGCCCCGGTGTCAGCACGGTTCTGATGGATGCGATCAGCGACCACATTGCCGCCAGTCTGGACAATATGACGGCCAGTGACGGTACCCATGACGCCATGTCCACCCACCGGCTGCAGCAGAACCGACAGCGCAACGGATTGATGTTTTCCAGTTGGTAACCCAAAAATCAGGACCCGGTCTTGACCCTTGGGCCTGATACGGGCGCTATGGCACCATGAGAAATTCAACCCCCAAAGCCGATTCGCAGAGCAATATCACCGAATATTCGGTCAGCGAGCTATCCGGCTCTATCAAGCGCACGATGGAAGATGTTTTCGGGCATGTGCGCATTCGCGGCGAAATATCGGGGTATCGGGGGCCGCATTCTTCCGGGCATGCCTATTTTTCGATGAAAGACGACCGGGCGCGCATTGAGGCGGTCGTCTGGCGCGGTGTCTTTTCCAAGCTGAAATTCAAGCCGGAAGAAGGCATGGAAATGATCGCCACCGGCAAGGTCACAACCTTCCCCGGCGGCTCCAAATATCAGATTGTTATCGATTCTCTTGAACCCGCCGGTGCCGGTGCCTTGATGGTTCTGCTGGAAGAACGACGCAAGAAACTGGCTGGCGAAGGCCTGTTTGATGAGGCCCGCAAACAGCTTCTGCCCTATATGCCGCGGGTGATCGGTGTGGTTACATCACCGACCGGAGCGGTGATCCGCGATATATTGCACAGGATCAACGACCGTTTTCCTGTTCACGTGATTGTCTGGCCGGTGCGCGTGCAGGGCGAAAGCAGTGGCGATGAGGTGGCCGGCGCCATCCGCGGATTCAACGCGCTGCAACCGGGAGGGCCTGTTACCCGGCCGGATGTGCTGATTGTCGCCAGAGGCGGCGGCAGCCTTGAAGACCTGTGGGGCTTCAATGACGAGGCCGTGGTCCGGGCTGCAGCCGATTCACAAATCCCTCTGATCTCCGCCGTTGGCCATGAGACGGACTGGACCCTGATAGACCACGCAGCCGATGTGCGCGCACCGACACCCACGGGCGCGGCCGAAATGGCGGTGCCGGTCAAGGCCGAGTTGCAGGCATCTGTTGCGGCTCTGGCGGCACGGCTTTCCGGCAGTATTTCGCGCGCCCTGGATACGGATCGGCAGGATGTGCGGGCACTGGCCCGGGCATTGCCATCAATTGACATGCTGCTGGCACTGCCACGCAGACGGTTTGACGAAGGCGCCAGCGCGCTGGGACGGGCACTGCAACTCAATACGGCAGACAAACGACAGCAATACGAGCGCCGCGCAGCCCGGCTGACGCCGGCCACGCTGCATCGCCAGGTGATGGAAAAGGCACAGCAGGTCAGCGCACTTGCCACCCGGGGCGAACGGCAGATCGAGCGCCGACAGGACCATCTGGCAGCGCGGGTCTCGAATGCTTCGGCACGGCTGACCTTGCGCCCTGCCCTGGACAGGCTGGCGCGCAGCGGGGAACGTCTGCAAGGGCTGGCCAGACGCTCGGATGAAGTGATGGCGCTGCATATCGAGCGGCGGCGGCGTCAATTGCTGGAAGCGGGCAGACTGATGAACTCAATGTCCTATCGCAATGTGCTGAGCCGCGGCTATGCCGTGGTGCGTGGTGCTGACGATACGACCATTGTCAGTGCTGATGCGGTGTCTTCCGGCGATGGCGTGTCCATCGAGTTCATCGATGGACGTGTCAATGCTCTGGTTACAGGCGGCACACCTGCTCCCCGCAAAGCCGCCGCTGCACCACAAAAGCCGGACAGAAAAAAATCCGGTGCCAGCAAGGATCAGGGCAGCCTGTTCTGATCAGCGGCCTGGTCCAATGTTTCGGCGATCAGCGCTGCATTGCCATCATAGCGATGGCCGCCTGGAACGGTCACGACCCTGTAGGGTGCCGTTTGGCGGCAAGCCATATCGCTTTCCCCCTCACCTGTCAGACATAACACATGACTGGCGGGCAAGGCGTCAATGGCAGCGGAAACATCATGGTCCCCGTGCACAATACCCAGCATTCCGAGAAAGGTTATCTTGAATTCGGTGCGCTGGAACGGGCTCAACAGAGCAAGCAGAACCGTCTGGGCACGGGTTTGCTCGTTCATCAAAGGCCAGGCCAGGGGCAATGTATCCGCACCGAAGGAATAACCGCCCAGTATGACCCGATCACTGTGCCAATAGTCGGTAAAATGGGCGACGATCAGATCGGTATCACGGGCCATGGTCTCAGGTGCCTGCTCATACCAGAAGTAACGCAGCGAATTGATGCCGACGACACCGTAGCCCCGTTCGGCAAGCGCATCGGCGAAACTTTGAAGCGTGCGGCTCCAGCCGCCGTCCCCCGACCACAAGACCACTATGCCTCTGACATCCCCTTTGGGTTCTGTCAGATGCAGCGGCAAATCCGAAAAGGGCGCATCAACGGCAACCCTTCCAATGCCAAAAATCAGCAAAAGCGTTGTCAGGATCGATTTCAACGTTTGATGACCTTCATGGGGCCACCGGAAATCAATGCGGTTATATCAAAGAGCACCTTTGGCAGGGCAAAGCCTCCCGTGCAGGCAAGGTAATGCGGAGACCAGACCGGATCGAATTTCTCCTTGAAGGCGCGCAGCCCCTCAAAATGATAGAAATCTTCGCCCCGCTGGTAGATCATGGTGCCTATGTGATTCCATGAGGTTGCAAGCCGGTGATCCGATAGGCCAGCGAGAGGTGCAGCACCCAGATTGAACCATCTGAAGCCCTGTTCCTGTGCATTCAGCAGCAATTTGGCAAACAGGAAATCCATCAGAACCGCGGATATATTTGGCCGATATCGCATCAGGTCTATGGACATTTCCTCTTGCTGACCGGAGGCGAGAATATTGGCAAAGGCGACGATTTTTCCTTCGTGACGGACGATGGCGAAATCAAAATTCAACAGATAGTTTTCGCGGAAATTGCCCAATGCAAACTGCTTTTCAGATCCCGACTTGATCGCCAGCCAGGCGTCCGAGACCTCCTTGAGTTCAGGCAGGAAAGGGCGCACCTCATCCTTTGCAAGAATGGAAAACTCCAGTCCGTCTTTGGGCGCACGGCGACAGGCGTAACGCAAATTCTTGTGTTGCCGCGTTTCCAAGGTGAAATCCGGCAAGGCAACGCGGGCAATCTCACCGATTTTCAGCACCGACAACCCCATATCAAGGTACAGCGACAGGTTTTCCGGGCCGACGGAATAAAACGCTGTCCGGTAGCCGCCCTGGTCAGCCATTTCACGAAACCGCCAGGCCAGTGCCGCACCCTGTTGTGGATCACCGACAGGATCACCCTTGGCAATGTAGCTTCCGCCGCTCACCCCGTACATCAGGAAGGCGCTTTCATCTTCGGAAACAAGAAAATGCTTGTCTCCCAAAAGCGCCAGCGTTGAATCGGATACGGGCGATTGTTCCACCAGATGGCGCACGCTGTCAGGAACATTTGTGCTCGGCACAACCGGCAGGCTTCGCCTGTTCAAGATCATGAACAGACCGAGGGCAAAAAGTGCGGCAACAATCGCGACACTGGCGCGCAGAAAGCGCGGTGCATCTCCCCTCCATGAAAAGGCCCACCACAGTTGGTCGGAATAATCGACATGGCGATAGGCGAAAAAACCCAGCCAGACAGCAGCACCAATCGTGATGGCGATGACGCCAAACCAGAAGGGCGTAACGGCCAATAGGGACACGCCCGAGGTGCGATAGAATGCCGAGCGAAACGGCAAAAGCAGGACGACGATCACAGCCAGGATGGCCGCTTCCTCGTAATCCAGCCCCTTTGTCAGCGCGAAAACGGTGCCCGCTGCCAGCAGTGCAATCGCCAGGTTGAATGCACTTTGCCTGCGCCTGATCAATCCATGGGCGATGACAAGCAGGGCCACACCTACGAGACTGGCCAGCAGATGGGTGGATTCAACAAATGGCAATGGCAAGACAAGCCTGATCCACTCATGTCGCAATGCAGTGGCTGGCAAAGAACCGGAAAACAGCAGGATCAGGCCACCAACGAATGTCAGACCAGCCACCAGTGGCGGGATCAACGGTTCGGAAGCCTTGCTCAACTCACGGACCGACTGACCAATGGCTTTGCGTCCGGCAACCAATTCGAGAAACAGCAGGGCCAGGGCAACCGGAACAAGGGGCAGGAAATAGTAAATAAGCCGATAGAGAACCAATGCGCCAAGGACATCGGGGCGCCCTGTCACCCCGAGACCGGCCATGATGGTTGCCTCAAAAACGCCAAGACCTCCCGGAGAATGGCTGATCGCGCCCAGGATGACCGCGGAAATATAAATCACGAAATAGCCACTGACAGAACCAGCGATGTCGGACGGCAACAGAACATAGAGCGTCGCTGCAGAGGCTGCGATATCAACGACACCGGCAAGGAGTTGCATCACACTTGTGGGCAATCCCGGCAGTTGCAGGTGAAGCCCGCGCAGGGTGAGTATTCGCTTGCCGGTGGCGACCCAGAGAAAATAGAAGGCATAAAGGGCCAGTATGAAAAATCCGATGCCTCTGACCACATCGACAGGCAATGACTGCATTGCCATGAGGCCGCGCGGATGGAAAGCCAGCGCACATCCGATCAGGAAGAACATGCCAAGCCAGAGCGACATCCAGGACAGAGCAACGATCTGGCTGATCGGAGCGATTTCCAGCCCCTTGCGGCTATAGACCCGATAACGAAGAGCCCCACCGGTCAAGACATGAAAACCGGCAACGTCCGATATGGCAAAACCGGCAATGCCGGCCCATGCGGCCGTTGGAATGGAGACCTTGCCCGGCGCAACTGTTCTGACAGCCAGAATTTCGTAGCAGGCTATGGCGAAAAAGCTGATGATTGTTGCCGAAATGGCAAGAAGGATCTCATAATCGCTTGTATTGCGAATATCAGCGATAACCTCGTCGAGGGAAATATCGATTGTGAAATGATGAAGCAGATAGAAAGCAAATGCGGTGATGGTCACCGCCACGATGGCCGTCACAATGGCTCTGGCATTCACCCCATGCTTTTGTTGCGCCATCTTAATTTCCGGTTCCCCAGCCAGTCATCCTCAGATCGCTTGGAGCACTTCAGCAAAATGCGAAACTGTCTTCCGGCAAGAATATTTAAAATACAATAACTTACCCTCCCATAGGATTCAATGAACCGAAATCCTGCTTTGGAAGATATTCAGATGAAAATGTCCGCTGCCGCAATCGCGTCGATCGCTTGGGTTTTTGCATCACCAAATTGGGCAGGATGGTCATTTGCACAAATGACAGGAATGGTACGGTTGGGTGGGGTTGAACCACCGACCTCTGGATCCACAATCCAGCGCTCTAACCAACTGAGCTACAACCGCACAGAACAGCTTCAAATGCTGAGGGGTCACATACGTTCCCTCAGAGGGTTTGGCAAGGGGGGACCGGGCTCAAACCACAAAAAAACCGGACCCAAGGATCCGGTTTTTCAATTTCAAGCAATTACCTGCCACTGAGTGGTTCAGGCAACCTTCATTGTCTTGGCTGCTTTTTCATAAGCGGCCTTGCCAGGCTTGGAAACATCTTCAGCAACCTTGCGGGCAGCGTCCTGCAACTGTTTTGCCTGATCGACAGCAGCTTCAGCCTGCTTGCGGAAGAAGCTGGACTGCAATTCAATGAGTTCAGCGACAGACTTTACGCCCATCAAAGCTTCAACATGTGAGATCGAGCTGTCAGCATTTGTACGCACTGCGTCAATTGCCTTCAGGCCGAGTTCAACACTGCCAGCCTGAACAGTTTCAAGTGTCTGCTCAACAGTCTTGGTTGCATCTTCAGCAGCCGTCTTCAGCTTGTCATAGGCTTCTTTTGACTGAGCCAGGCCTTTTTCTGTATATTCGCGAGCGGATTCGGTCATTGTTGAAGGATCGAATGCTGCAAAGCCAAATACATCATCTGTTGCGGATTTTTTGGTAGCCATGATAAATATGCTCCTTCTTTGCGGGTTCTCTTGAGAGGAACCCAACGGGTTTAATTGATCTCCCACCCTATATAGGAGAGTTTATTGTGCATTGCAACATTTATTTTGCACTGCACCATAGACATTAACCCTGTTGTCAGGAAAGGGCCCGGACTCAATGGCCTGTGCTGGACCTGTCAGCCATTGCAACGTATTAACAAATTCTTAACTTAACTTCGTAGTTCGCCTTTGGACGCAGAACCGGGGCGGTTCGAAAGAAGCTTTCAGGTTGCTATGACTGAAACAGGTTCAGCCAAGACAACCCAGTAACAAGGACGCAGGATCAGCCATGCCGACGGGGCAATACCCTTTCATCGACATCGCCGTTCATGACAAGGTTAGAAATCGCTTTGCTTCAGGTGACGCGGTGGTTGTCCTTTCAGAAACTCTCGATGACATTTTGTGGGTCAATGGCGCAGGCGCAAGTCTGTTTGGCCATGCTGGCCTCTATGAATTCATGGATGAGGGCCTCAATCGTTCTGCCACGTCGTTTCGACAGATTGAAGCGGCTGCGCGCAATATCCGCAACGGCGCCAGCGCAACACCACAGACTTTTGCCATGCGCACGGGCAGCGGTTTTCGACGCCCTGTCCTATCGGCTACCATGGAACGCATCGTTCTGTCCGATGGCAATCAGGCCCTCCTTGTCGCCGTGGACAATAGTGAGCCCGTCAAAACCCTGCCGGATCGGGCTGCCTGCATTCTTGATGGGTTTGAAGAGACGGACACGCATGCTGCCGTCCTCGACGCCAGCGGCGCCATTGTTGATGCCACCAGTTCCTTTGACCGTTTGCAGATGGATCCCGCTGAACGCGCGCGCATTGTCGGCAATGTCTCCCGGCCCGCTGTGCGGCTGGCCAAACGCCCCGTTCGCACTGCACTCGGTCACCTGCCGGCTGCAATCGCGAGAATCAGTGACGATCCACCATTGCATCTGCTTTTTGCGATCGAAATGTCGATTGGCAACCTTGACCCGCTTCCCGATAGTTCGGATCTGGAAAACGATGCAGAAGCTGACCTGGAGACTGACAAGGAGGCCGCTGAGCAGCAAGAACCAGCAGCAGCAGAGTTGACGCAGCCTGACGAATCGGTTGCGCGCAAACCTGCGTCACAATCGATGGTGGAACAAAAACCCTCGGTGCTGAACATGGTCAGCGAGGACATAGCTGAAGCCGCGCCGTTTGAAACAGACATGGCGGAACCAATCGATACCGTGTCGGCCAACACGCCGGAAATCATCGCAGACGATCCCGAGACACCGGCAGATGAGGAGAACGATGAGCCGCAGCCCATCGATCCTGTCGAAGAAGCAATTGTGGCTGTTTCCGAAACCCCGGGTCCGCAGCCCGTTTCTCCATTGATCGCGGAAGCCGACGGCTTTCTGTTCAACCCGGACAGGCGACCCGTCCGCTTTGTCTGGAAAATTGATGCGGAAGGCGTCTTCCATGAAATCTCTCCTGAATTTGCCCGTGCCGTGGGACCAAATTCCGCAGATGTGGAGGGGCGAAAATTCACCGATGTCGCCGATGTGTTCAATATTGATGAAGATCACACGATTACCGAATTGCTGCGCAGAAGAGACACATGGTCGGGCAAGACCGTTCTTTGGCCGGTTCAGGGCACCGACCTGCGCGTACCGGTAGATCTTGCCGCCTTGCCGACCTATTCAAGGGAGCGCATCTTCGACGGGTTTCGTGGCTTTGGCATTGTTCGCTCTGCAGATGCCGTGAACGATCCCGAGCGCATTGGACTGGCTCTGGTCAATAATCCACGTCACGGGGAAGAGACCCAACGGGCGGAGGCGGGCGTCGACCCCGTCACCCTGCAAGAGCCTGGTTTGGCAGCCAAGTCTGAAACTTCGGCAAAGGCTGAAACTTCGACACAGCCAGTCAAATCGGCAGAGCCTTTGCTACCAACAGAACCTGTACAGGCGGTAGATGTCAGTCCTGAAAGCGAGGGCGATGATGAAAACGTCCTGCCATTGCCCTCTCCGACAGATGCTGACAAACCTTTGCTCACGACGGTCTCCGCAGACAAAAAGGCTGATGACGCAGGCGCGGATGTCCCGGCAAATGACGCGCCTGCCCTGGAAATCAGCGATTCGCCAGGCCGGCGCCGGGCCGACAAGGTCATTCAGCTTGAGGAACGCCGCTCGAAAACGCGTGACGGGCTGAGCAATACGGAAAAACTGGCTTTCCGCGAAATTGCCGAGCGCCTTGGCAAAGCGCGAAGCGAGGCTGGCAACGAACCCTTGCGGCCATTTGGCAAGAGACAGTCGCCCGCAATCCCAACCAAACAGCACAATGACAATGCTGTGCCTGATGAACCGACAGCCCCAAAGGTCGACGATCAGACGACCGATAAAACCGCAGCAATCTTGCCGATTGAGGACAAGAAAACAGCTGTTGCGCCGGAAAACAAACCGGCGCCCGAGAAATCCGATCTGCAAGCAGCCCATACGCCCGCACCGGATCGACCTGCGAATGGCGTGACACCGACCCTTCTGGAGCAATTGCCAACACCCATTGTGGTGCACGACGGCACGACGATTTTCTACCTCAATGAGGAATTTCGCCTGTTGACCGGTTTCCTGACACGAAAGGAACTGAATGAAGCGGGCGGTGTATCGGTGTTGTTTGCCGATGATGAGGCTGCGCAGGATATGGAAAACCCGGACACCTCCGGTGAGCTGGCCCTGCGATGTGCAGATGGAAGAACAATCTGCGTCCGCGCAAAATTGCGTTCCATCAGTTGGGAAGACGGCCATGCCCTGATGCTTGCCTTGACCCCTTCAAAGCGTATTGAAGCCGTCGGTGAAGCGGATGACGAGGTGCTTGAAGCCGCGTCGCCAGCCGAACAGCCAGAAACAGATGTTGCCGAAACCAGCAAGATCTCTGCCTTGCAGGTGGAAGTCGATGAATTGCGCTCGATACTCGAAACAGCCACCGATGGCGTTGTTCTGATCGGCGAAGATGGCATTATCCGTTCCATGAACCGCTCTGCCAGCGGGCTGTTTGATTTTGACGAAAATGAAACACGCGGCCGCCCCTTTGCCATGCTGTTTGCACATGAAAGCCAGCGGGCCGTCAAAGACTACCTTTCCGGCCTGTCAGGAAACGGGGTTGCCAGCGTACTCAATGACGGGCGTGAGGTCATCGGACGCGAGGCCTCCGGAGGCTTCCTGCCATTGTTCATGACCATCGGCCATCTGTCCGGCTCCAACGGCTATTGTGCGGTGATGCGCGACATCACCCAATGGAAACGCGCTGAAGAAGAACTGCGCGCAGCAAAGCGCGAGGCCGAAACAGCCAGTTCCCACAAGAGCGATTTCCTTGCCCGGGTCAGCCACGAAATCCGCACGCCGCTCAATGCCATTATCGGGTTTTCCGAATTGATGGCCGGGGAGCGTTTTGGCCCCATTGGCAGTCCGCGCTATCTGGAATACGCCCATGACATCGGACGATCAGGAAAACTTGTCCTCGATATCGTCAACGACCTTCTGGACATTTCGAAGATCGAGGCCGGCGAGCAGGAAATGGATTTTGGCGCGGTATCGCTGAATGAAGCCCTGCTGGAAACCGTGTCGATCCTGCAGCCGCAGGCCAACAGCCAGAGGGTTATCGTGCGCACCAGCCTTTCCTCGTCTGTTCCCGATGTGGTTGCAGACCTGCGCTCGGTCAAACAGATCGCCATCAATATTCTTTCCAATGCCATCCGGTTCACCCCTGCCGGTGGCCAGATCGTGGTTTCCACGGCCTACGAACAGGACGGCAATGTCAGCCTGCGCATTCGCGACACCGGCGTCGGAATGACGCGCCATCAACTGGAGCAGGCGATGAAGCCGTTCAAACAGGTTACCGGCTTCCAGCGGCAACGCGGCGACGGCACCGGGCTGGGGCTGCCGCTGGCAAAAGCCATGACAGAAGCCAACCGGGCACAGTTTTCGATGAATTCGCAGCCCGGCCAGGGCACATTGGTCGAGATCATATTTCCCTCCCAGCGCGTTCTTGCCCAATAGGGCGCAGGGACCGTCAAACCAACAGCCATCACGGCCAATATCAATAGTTTAGAATTATTCTAAACTATTGATATTACAGTTTTTCTTGACCTCAACGGCCAATTCTGCTTTCGAAGGACCTTCATTGCGTTCTGTGCAGACTCAACCAGAGAGCTGACCAGGACATTCAATTCCTCTGGATGCCAGGTCAGTGGTCTTTTTGATGGTTGATATGCCACTTTCGAGATATCGGAACAGATCAACACGCATCAACAACCCGATACTGCTGCTGTTTGCCGCCTTTATCGCAGTCTTCGTCCTGATTCCCGTGGCAGCCCTGATCTATCTGGCCTTTTCCGGCAATATGGACGAGTGGCCACATTTGATCCGCTACGTCGTACCGGGCGCCATCTGGACAACAGCCATGCTGTTGTTGGGCGTGGCTGTCGTGGCTGGATCGATCGGTATCATCAGCGCCTGGCTCGTTGTCTCGTTCGAATTCCCCTTGCGTCGAACATTGTCCTGGGCTCTGGTTTTGCCTTTTGCCGTGCCGACCTATCTGGCCGCCTATGCCTATGGCGAGTTTCTGGACTATACCGGGCCTATCCAGACAGCTCTGCGCAGCCTCTTTGCATTCCAGTCAGGCAGCGACTACTGGTTTCCGCCCATACGATCACTGCCCGGCGCCATCCTGGTGCTTTCAAGCGTGCTTTATCCCTATGTCTATCTGACCACACGGGCGTTGTTCCTGATGCAGGGGAAAGCCGCTTGCGATGTTGCACGCACGCTCGGGGCAAGCCGCCGATCCGTCTTTTTTCGCATTCAATTGCCAATGGCCAGGCCAGCCCTGGCGATCGGCATTACCCTGGCGCTGATGGAAACGCTCAATGATATTGGTGCCGTCGAATATCTTGGCATCAACACGCTGACTTTCGCCATCTATGATACCTGGCTCAATCGCGGCAATCTTGCCGGCGCCGCTCAAATCGCCTGCGCTGTGCTGTTTATCGCACTTGCCGCAGTGTCAGTTGAGCGGTGGGCGCGGCGCCGACAGAGATTCAATGTCAACCGGACCACCAGCGCCGTGCATGACGCCGTGCCGCTGGCCCTGAAAGGTTCGCACCGGTGGATCGCCACAGGCCTGTGTACATTGCCCATTGTCTTCGGCTTCGGAATTCCCGCCTTTGTATTGGGTGGTTATGCCATCAGACGGCTTGACCAATTGTTTGACAGCCGCATCTATCTGGCACTGCTGGACAGCCTGCTGGTATCCAGCGCGACGGCCCTGTGCACGGTTGTGCTGGCGTTCGTGCTGGCCTATGCCGCGCGTGTCTCGCGCCAGCCCATTGTTTCTCTGACCGGCAAGATTGCCTCCTTCGGCTACGCAATTCCGGGAACCGTGCTTGCGCTGGGTGTTCTGGTGCCACTTGCCGCGGTAGACAATTGGATCAATGCCATTACGCGGGGGAACTTCGGGTTTTCTGTCGGATTGTTGCTGACCGGATCAGGGCTGGCGATTGTTTATGCCTGCAGCATTCGCTTTCTGACAATGGCGGAAGGCTCCATCGAGTCAGGATTCCAGAAATTGTCACCGCATCTGGACATGGCTGCCCGCACCCTCGGCTGCAATGCCAATCAGACTTTGCGCGGCGTTTTACTGCCGATGATGAAGCCGGCCGTCATTACCGCTGCTCTGCTGGTGTTTGTTGACACAATGAAGGAATTGTCGGCGACCCTGCTCCTGAGACCCTTCAATTTCAACACTTTGGCAACCTTGGTCTATGAGGATGCATCGCGCGCGCGGGTTGAAGATGCATCTGTGGCAGCGCTGATTATCGTGCTCGTCGGCATTGTCCCGGTCATTGTTGCCTCGCGCAGCATGATCAACAATGCCGGCAAATTTCGCACGCCTGCCAGCAGCTGACGCTCTTTGAAGCCGACAACCATTTGCGCGTCCGTCACGTCGGCATCAGTTCTCTAAGGGCTGCTTTGAAGTACCTTATCGAACGACCGATCGAACGATTGGATCTGTACATAACAGGTAAAAACGGGCTGACTTGTTCCCTGACCCTATGGACCCAAGGGGCAGAGCAGCCATTCGCACCGGCAAGGTCGAGCAGAGGGAGAATATCCCCCAGCGTTTCTTCACTGAACTTGAGACAGTCAATCATCTCTGGCTCAAATTTTGAGTCAAAGCAGATGCTTTCACTATGCCCGGCAGCAAGAAGTGAGAGTCTGGTCTGAACGCATTTGCTGCATTTCCCACAATTGGCAGCCCGGTTGTCCCCCTGCCAACAAAACTGGGCCAGACGCAGGGCTTCCGGCCATCTGTCGGCCAAAAGGGCGATCTTTTGAGGCCGAGAATACCCCGCGCCATCGTGAACAATTTCCATTTCATCGCCTGACAAGAGGTAGTCTGTTGCCGGGCTTGATCCCCACGCGTGAGGCACGAAACCTACATAATTATAGGGGTCGGAACTGGCGATTTTTCCCAGGCGAAAGCTCTGTGAATATAAATGCAAAGCGCTGGCAAGGGCGGCGCCATGAATGTGGTTCCAATTGGCTGGCAAATGCTCGCGAAGGGAGGTTCGCAGGATGTTCAATTCTACGCCTACAGAATTCGTGATTTTCTCGATACGTTTGCGAAGCCTGTCAAAATCGCTCTGGTTGGAAAGCGGGACATCAAAGCCATGAACCAACAGGGCCGTTGAGGTCACGTCAGCCAAGCCCGGAGCTTTCGCGCCATCACGCCGATACAGGGTGAAAATGGAATCCACGCCTCCCGAGAAGGTTTGGATCGTGTTGCCATTGCGCTGTGTCATCAAGATGTTTTCAGATGGGATGACCTCCGCCGGTTCGATCTCCACAAGCTGATAATCATCAGGATAGTGACAATGCCAAGCCTCCTGAAAAAGCGCGACATTACGAAATAATTTTTCGCTGATCGAGCCATTGACCCTGAGTTTTCTGCAGTTGCGCATTGCATGGAAAATGACATTGCAAAGTTGGCCGTCCAGGGATTGGGGGTCAACGACCGGAGCGCTGATTTCCGTATGTACGCGGATGGTTTCCACGCCATCACCATGAAGGATCAGGGTCTGCTTCTTGTCCAGGAGCGAGCCTTCCACATCCATCGTCAATGTCTTCATGTCGTGGTACTCGGTCTTTGCCCTGACATTCAGAATCTCCTTCTGCGATTGGTCGTGAACCGTGCTAGTTTTTCAGGTATTCTGAAAGTTCGTCGATGATGTAACTTTGAAGAACGTTCATTTTCAAATATTCCACAAGCAAATCCTTTGGTACGCTCCTGACATTGCAAATGGAAGATCTGCAATTTTCAGAATTGCACCGGCATTGCATTGTCCATGCGTCCGGATTGACGTGGCAACTGACAGTGGTGGAATAGTCGAACGTAACCTCTTCACCGGCATGGATGTCGCAAATTGCTATAAGTTCGTTTCGTGCTCTTATTCCGGCGTTGGGATTGCAACTGTGATTGATGGCCAGTGATGGAGGATCAAGGTCAATAAAAAGGTCCTTATCAATCTGGAGCGGATCATCTGGCGTTATTTTGCCCTTTTTGATTCTGCGCAACACATCCTTGAAGTCGATCACATCACCACGCATAAATCTGATGAATTCACCTTTTTTTATAGAGGATTTCGCAAATGAGCCAAGGTGATGGATGTCAGAAGGCCCCATGGCAATGAGTTCGCATTCCTCAAGCGCCATGATTGGAATACGCGCTGCAGAAGAGCGACCGCGCGAAAAAATTTTCAAGGCTCTTTCAAACATTCCCAACACCCCCGCCCCGCCGTTCAACAAGTGGCGTACCCTTCAATACATCTTCCGCCCAATCGGATCGTAAAATCAAGTGTGTTGAATGGGCAGGCTGCTGCCATCCTGGCAGGAACGCGGGGTGTTGCGCTGATCAGTTGTGGAAATCCGGCCAACAGATCTTTTTCGAGAACAAAAAAAAGGTGCGTAGAACGCACCTTTGAAAAGTTTATGCTGTTGGACAGGCCCAGGTATTCAATGCTCAGATACAACTTCAAGCAGTTTCAGAGAATGTCTTAAGTGATCGTATATTAGCGAGTGGTATGCTAACGGCTCGTTAACAAACCCTTCCAGATTTTAACAAATACAGCATCCTGTCGAAGAAGGTAAATTTTTTGGTTACGTTTTGTTAACCATAAAAATACCAGCTTTTATATTGCAAACGACGTAATTTGTTTTAATTCAATACCTTCAGATTAGCGAAAAATTCCAGTGCTTCCGGATTGGCAAGTGCTTCCATATTTTTAACCTTGCGTCCGTGTACGATATCACGCACGGCTAATTCGGTTATCTTTCCAGATTTTGTCCGTGGGATATCATCAACAGCAACAACTATTGCGGGCACGTGGCGCGGTGTCGCGCCTGTGCGTATACGGCTTTTGATTTTCCTGACAAGATCATCGTCAAGCTGGTTGCCCTCAGCCAACCGGACAAACAGCACCACCCGAACATCGTCTTGCCACGTCTGGCCGATGCAGATGGCCTCCAGAACCTCATCCATCTGCTCAACCTGGTTGTAAATTTCTGCCGTGCCAATGCGCACGCCGCCCGGATTGAGCGTCGCATCGGACCGACCGTGAATGATCATGCCACCGTGTTCTGTCCATTCGGCGAAATCACCATGGCACCAGATATTGTCGAAGCGCTCGAAATAGGCGGACTTGTATTTTGCGCCATCGGGATCATTCCAGAACATCAGGGGCATGGAAGGAAATGCCCTGGTGCAAACCAGTTCGCCCTTCTCCCCAACCACGGGCTTGCCATCGTCATTCCACACGTCGACAGCCATGCCGAGACCCGCACCCTGAATTTCTCCACGCCACACAGGCTTGACCGGAATACCCAGGACGAAACAGGAAACAATATCTGTTCCACCGGAAATGGACGCCAGATGAACATCGCTCTTGATGCCGTCATAGACGAAAGAAAATCCTTCAGGCGACAAGGGGGATCCTGTTGAGGTGATCATCCGCAATTGCGCAAGATCATGGGTGGTTTTGGGCGTCAGGCCCTCTTTGCGCACCGCATCGATATATTTGGCGGAGGTGCCGAAAAAGGTGAATTTCTCTTCTGCAGCATAGTCGAACAGCACATTGCCGTCGGGATAGAAGGGGGATCCGTCATAAAGGCAAAGCGTCGCCTCACAGGCCAGAGCCGACACCAGCCAGTTCCACATCATCCAGCCGCAGGTCGTAAAGTAGAAGACACGGTCACCGGCTTGCATGCCGCAATGCAGACGCTGCTCTTTCACGTGCTGCAATAGGGTACCGCCGGCGGAGTGAACGATGCACTTTGGAATGCCCGTGGTTCCCGACGAAAACATGATGTAGACCGGATGTTCAAACGGCAATTGTTCAAATGTGATGTCACTTGCGTTGAACGGCTCGATGAACGACTCGAGTGTCGTGGCATTTTCCAATGAGGCCACAAGCCTTTCCGCATCCCCTGCATAGGGTACGATGACGGTTTTAAGCGGCTTGAGTTCGGCCTCAACCGTTTTCAGCTTTTCAGAAACATCCTGCTTCTTGCCATTGTACCAATAGCCATCGCAGGCAATGAACAATTTGGGTTCGATCTGGCCGAAACGGTCAAGCACACCCTTGTCGCCGAAATCCGGGGAGCAGGATGACCAGATGGCACCCAGCGATGTTGCTGCAAGCATGGCAGCGATGGTTTCCGGCAGATTGGGCATCATGGCGGCGACCCGGTCCCCCGAGCCTACACCAAGCGACCGCATGGCCTGCTGCAGCCGTGAGACGAGCGCGCGCAATTCATCCCAACTCAAACCATATTGAACCTTGTCCTCTCCGCGGAAGACGAGTGCATCGCCATCTCCCCTGCCCGCCAGCAGGTTTTCAGCAAAATTCAGTCTGGCTTCGGGAAAGAACCGCGCACCGGGCATGGCATCGCCATTCTCCAGAAACGTCTGGCCCTTTTGGCCTTGAATGTCGCAAAAATCCCATACGGCTGACCAGAAGTGCTCACGATCGGAAACCGACCAGGCGTGGAGATCATCATATTCAGCCAGGTCGACGCCAAAGCGCTCACCACAAAGGCGTGTGAATTCTGTCACGGCGGCCGTTTTCACCATCTCCGCTGTTGGTGTCCAAAGTGGTTGCTGGTCGCTCATGAATATCTCCATCATCGCAAATTTTTCTGCGCCTCCTTAGCATGCCGCTTTACAACAGTGGAAGGGGCACGGTTTCCATGCCGGAGAACGGGAATTGACGCCCATTGAATTGCATTTGCACAGGCAACCCATTACCCATATCCCACAGATATCCGCACAGACCATGGTAGGCAGTCGGCAACAAATGAGAATCAGACAAAAAGGCAATTAGTTTGGCGCAGATGAGATTATATCGCAGGCGTTTGTTGCGCGGATTCCTGGCTATCGCAATCATTGCCGGACTGGCAATTGCAATCATCAGCATTGCACTTCCCTTTGCCGTTTCAACGGCTGCCGTTCGCGACCGCCTGGAGCGTGATATTTCCGAATGGACAGGTCACGAGGTGCAATTGCTGGAACGGCCAAAAATCGGATTTTGGCCGGTGCCGCATATCAAGCTGAATCGAATCAGCATTTCTTCGCGCAATTTTCCCGATGCCCATCCCATCGTCTTTGCCAATGAAATGAAGGCTGAATTCAGCGTGCTTTCGGCTCTGCGTGGCGAGCCCAGTTTTTCCAATTTCCTTCTGGTTCGTCCGGTTTTCACAGTCGAAATATTTTCAGGTGGAACAACCAGTTGGAACAGTGATGCCGGACGCATTTCCGAAGGCATGATCACTTCGGTGGAGAACCTGGCGGCATCGGCTGACGAGAGCCGCTCCCCGCGGCCAATTCCCGCCCATCAATTGGGCGAGGTCACAGTCGAAAAAGGCACCTTTACCCTGATTGACCATACGGCCGGCACCGAAGAAAAAATCACGGCCCTCAACGGGACCATTGCCTGGCCCCGGCTCAATGGATCGGTGCAGGCCGATATCAATGGCATATATCGCGGAGAAGCGGCCACTGTGAGCATGAGTTCAAGCGAGCCCCTGCTGTTGCTTGCGCAGAAAACCGCCCAGTTGAAAGTGGATCTGGTCTCCGATCCGATTCGCATCAGCTTCGATGGAAAAGCAAGCGTCGCCAAAGACCTCTTTGCTGCCGGAACATTGTCGGTGGTCAGCCCCTCTATGCGGCAAACGCTGCTATGGGCAGGCACCGAGATCAAGCCGGGAGAGGCCATCGGTGCATTGTCACTGGATGCGGAAGTGCAATTGAAAGATGGCCGCGCCATGTTTGACAAGCTCATCCTGGAGCTTGAAGGCAACCGCGGCATTGGCGTTCTCGATTTCAAACAGTCAGAAGACGGCCGGCCTGGCATCTCCGGAACAATTGCCTTCAACTCTCTGGATATTTCTTCCTTTATGCGCGCCTTCACACCATTGCCGCGCAACGGTGAGGAAATTGCCAAGACGATCGACACGTCGTTCCTGAACCAACTGACACTGGACATGCGCCTTTCGGCCCAATCAGCGACACTGGGCCCTTTGACCCTGACCAATGTTGCGGCGGCAGCACGCATCGATCAGGGACGCGCGATGTTTGATATCGGAGATGCCACTGCCTACGGCGGCTCTCTGCTTGGTCGCATCAGTCTTGCCGAAAGCGGCATAGAAGGTGCCGGTGAAATCCGTTTCTCGGCCAAGGATATCAATCTTGAAGATGCGCTGGCCGCCCTGAAGATCGAAGGTCCCTTCCCCCAGGGCACCGCAACCTTGCAAATGGCCGTCTCAACCAAATATCCGACCTGGGCAACCAGCCTGAATGATCTGGACGGCAATTTGGAACTGTCCATCGTCAACGGATTTGTTCCGTCATTTGATATCGTTCAGTTTCGCGAACTGGCTGCGAACGAGCGTTTTTTCGGACTGGGCGGGATTTCCTCCGGGTCGTTTCAATTTGATACTGCAGAATTTCAGGCAACCCTGTCCAATGGTCTGGCCGAAATCAACATGGGTGAGATCAAGGGTCCGGCTGCCTGGCTCGACCTGACCGGCATCATCCCCTATCAGCGTGGCGGACTTGCACTGGTCGGCCATCTGAAGGATGTTCCGGTACCAAGCGAAGCGCAAACGGATGCCCCGGAAGACCCCGATGCAGTCAAAGCCGAGGATCATTCCATTGCGTTTTTTGTGGGCGGCTCATGGCCTGCACCCGTCATATCGCCAATTCTGGGCAATTGACGGTTCCACGTGCTTTTTCACTGAAAATCAAAAGCGCTCAGTCCGGTTACCATTTCATCAAAGCCCGCGGGGCGGGTCAGAGGCGGCTCGGCCCGTGACAAACAGCCCTGCCGTTCGCAAAGACGGCACACGGGGCCGACCTTTGTCGGCTGCATGCCCGAACCGTTTACCGCCGTGCCGTAAATGATTTCGTCGCGAAAGCCGATATCGCAACCAACCAGAACAGCCGTGCGGCGGACCCGCTCGTCAAAGGCGCCTTGAGGCCCCTCAAGCGTTCGGGCAATCACCAGAAACTCAGCCCCATCAGGCATTTCCACCGTCTCCACGAAGATCTGCCCGGGCTGAGTGAAGGCCGCATGGATATTCAATTTGGGGCATCCACCACCGAAACGCGATTGCGGATAACCGCGTGCGCCCGCCCGGCGAAAGCGATTGCCTGCATTGTCTACCTCGAGCATGAAAAACGGCACACCGGACGCTCCCTGCCGTTGCAGCATGGTCAGGCGGTTCGCCACCTGTTCGAAGGACACGTGAAAGCGTGAGCGCAAGACATCCATGTCGTATTTCACACGCATGGCAGCAGACTGGAACGGGCCGTAGGGCATCATCAGCGCATGGGCGGCATAGCGGGCGATCTCAAAGCGTCCAAGGCGGCGTGCTTCATCAGATGAAAGTGCAAGCAGATCAAGTTCGCTGTGAATGACCGGACCAAAGGCAAGCTGGCTGACCTCCACGGCAATTTCCCGCAACTGATCAAAGGGGGAAAGTCTTTCAGACAGGAACAGGCGCATGGAATGGCGATCAAAACGCCTGCGCCAGTTGGGCATCGTGTGAACAGGCAACAGCCGGACAACAATTCCGTGCTCGCGCGCCAGCCAGTCCCTCAGCGCACCGAAGAGGTCCTCGCCCGGTTTCAACGTTTCATAAAAGGATTCGGCAGCCTCCTCGAGGGTCGTGAAATAGTTTGGACGCCGTTCAAAAGCCTCACGCACTTCGTCAACAGGCAGTCTGGCACTGGATACGGATGTGGCGCGCCCCTCACTTGCCAGCAATTCGGAAAGGCCGGAGAGGCGGGACTGGGCTTCCTTGTAGGCACGATAAAGCTTGACGACGCCCGCCGCCGCATTGGGCGCGGCATCGGCCACCTCCAGCAATTCCTGATCACCTGGCAGGGCGTCGACAAGAAGCGGGTCGGAAAAGACCTCCTTCAATGCGCTGGTCGTGCCGGTGCTTTCGCCCTGCAACTCGTCCAGATCGATTTTGTAGACAGAAGAGAGCCGAAGCAGCAATTGCACCGTCAAAGGGCGCTGATTTCTCTCAATGAGATTGAGATAGGAGGGCGATATGCCCAGTTCTCCAGCCATCGCGGTTTGCGTCAGGCCAAGCTGATTGCGCATGCGACGCAACCGAGGCCCAGCAAAAATTTTCTGTTCTGCCATGAGATTATTACAACTTGTGACAATTTTCCGTTGAGACAGACTATTACAATTTTTACAGATTTACAACGTTATTTTGTCACAAAATCTACAACGTGACCTCTTTATACGCCTTGTTTTCCGGTTTTCTCTGTTCATTTTGTGCACTGCATTGTAAATATTTTTCATCAACGCAATCAAAAACCAAGGCTTTCAAAATGGAAGCCATTCAAAACTGATGATCGGAGATCGGCATGACTGATTTTTACAACCTGGTTCCAAGCGCACCGGAAGGCCGTTTCGACGGCATCGACAGACCCTATTCTGTAGAAGATGTGCAGCGGCTGCGCGGCTCAGTCCAGATTCGGCAGTCTCTGGCCGAAATGGGCGCCAACCGCTTGTGGCAGCTGATCCATGACGATGATTATGTCAATGCGCTGGGCGCCTTGTCGGGCAACCAGGCCATGCAGATGGTGCGTGCCGGCCTGAAGGCCATTTATCTTTCCGGCTGGCAGGTTGCAGCCGATGCCAATACGGCGTCCGCCATGTATCCCGATCAGTCTCTCTATCCGGCCAATGCCGGTCCGGAACTGGCCAAACGCATCAACAAGACATTGCAGCGTGCCGATCAGATCGAAACGTCGGAAGGCGGTCCGCTTTCCGTCGACACATGGTTCGCGCCCATCATCGCCGATGCGGAAGCCGGCTTTGGCGGCCCACTCAATGCCTTTGAACTGATGAAGGCCTACATTGAAGCAGGCGTTGCCGGTGTTCATTATGAAGACCAGCTGGCATCTGAAAAGAAATGCGGCCATCTGGGCGGCAAGGTGCTGATCCCGACCGCAGCCCATATCCGCAATCTCAGTGCGGCCAGACTTGCTGCAGACGTCATGGGCACAGCAACATTGGTGATTGCGCGCACGGATGCAGAAGCTGCAAAACTGCTGACATCGGATATCGACGACCGCGACAAGCCTTTCGTTGATTATGATGCCGGTCGCACAGCCGAGGGCTTCTATCACGTCAAGAATGGTCTGGAACCATGTATTGCCCGTGCCATTGCCTATGCACCCCACAGCGATCTTATCTGGTGTGAGACATCCAAGCCCGACCTTGATCAGGCAAAACGTTTTGCTGAAGCCGTGCGCAAGGAACATCCCGACCAGTTGCTTGCCTATAATTGCTCTCCTTCCTTCAACTGGAAGCAGAATCTGGATGATGCAACGATCGCAAAATTCCAGCGTGAGCTGGGCGCCATGGGCTACAAGTTCCAGTTTATCACACTGGCTGGCTTCCACCAGTTGAACCATGGCATGTTCGAACTTGCCCGTGGTTACAAGGAACGCCAGATGGCAGCCTATTCGGAGCTTCAGGAAGCCGAATTTGCCAGTGAGGTCAATGGTTACACGGCCACCAAGCATCAGCGCGAAGTGGGCACGGGGTATTTTGACGCCGTATCCATGGCCATCACCGGCGGAAAATCATCGACCACCGCCATGGGTGGCTCGACAGAAGCCGCACAATTCAGACCAGCCGCCGAATAGGCAGCCTGGAACGGGCAGCCCTGATGCTGCCCGTTCCTTCAGCAACCGTCACACAGGAGACTTGAAAATGCCACCGAAGACACGCGTTAAAGAACGGGCTGAAGAACAGTCCTCATCCATGACTGCTGATCAACAGGCTTCCATCCGCATGGTGGCAAATGATCTGCACCGGCTCAATCTGTCCGTCATGAAGGCCGTTGATGCAGGCGTATCCGTTGAACTCGTGCGGTCCGCCCGCCACCATGGCGGACAGGGCAATTGGGGTGACCTGCTCATTCCGGTAATTGTCACGCAGGGCTCCACCGAGGCCTAGAACACCGCAAATTGACAAATGCAAACCGCCAGATCGCATGGCGGTTTGCCTCTATACGGATTGTCCGGCAACCCAGCCTGAAGACCAGGCCCATTGGAAATTATAGCCGCCCAGCCAGCCGGTCACGTCGACCACTTCACCGACAAAATACAGTCCAGGCACAGATTTGCTCTCCATGTTGCGCGAATCAAGATCTGCCGTATCCACGCCTCCAAGCGTAACCTCCGCTGTTCTGTAGCCTTCCGATCCAATCGGCTTGATGCGCCATTGCTGGACCGCATCGGCAATGACCTGCAATCTCTTGTCGCCCATATCGGCCAGATTGCCGCTGGCGCCTTGCGCTTCGGCAATGATTTGCGCAAGCCGCTTTGGCAAGACTGCCGCCAGAGCACTTTGCACGGACTGGCGGCCATTGTCCGACCGGGCCTTGCGCAACAGTTGAAATATATCCTGATGCGGCACCAGCGATAGAATGATTTCATCGCCTTCGCGCCAGTAGGATGAAATCTGCAGGACCGCAGGACCACTGATGCCCCTGTGCGTAAACAACATTGCCTCCTCGAACGACACGCCATTGCAACGGACAATGGCATCGGCAGCCGTTCCGGAAAGCGGATTCAACAGTGCCCGCAAGCCATCGTCGAATGTCAGCGGCACCAGGGCTGGCCGCGTTGGCATGACCCCAACACCGAATTGCTCTGCAATCGTGTATCCAAGTCCCGTCGCGCCCATTTTGGGAATGGATTTGCCACCGGTGGCCACGACAAGGGATTCACAGAGAACGGAACCTGACGAAAGCTGAATTCTGAAGCCATCAGCATCTTTTTCCAGCGATTTGAAATGGGTCGAAAGCCTCAGGGTCACACCTGCCAGACTGAGCTCTTTGGCAAGCATGTCGATGATCTGCCGTGATGAGCCGTCACAGAACAATTGCCCGAGGGTCTTTTCGTGATGGGCAATCGCGTAACGGTCCACCAGAGCAATGAAATCCTGCTGCGTGTATCGTTTCAGCGCGGATTTGCAAAAATGCGGGTTTGCCGACAGAAAATTGCCGTGGCTGGTATGCCGATTAGTGAAATTGCAGCGTCCACCACCGGAAATCCGAATTTTTTCGCCCGGCGCCTTGGCATGATCGACAAGCAGCACGGTGCGCCCTCGCCTGCCGGCTTCAATGGCACACATCATCCCGGCAGCACCGGCCCCTAGAACGACGACATCATAATGTTGCAAAGAACAGTTCCCAAAATTTCGAGGCAGCGCCGCATTGTAAGTTTGTTGATTTCATTTTCATGTGTCGCGCAATGGGGTATGAAAGTCTCCATAACATTTCCATAAAGAGTATTTCATGGCCCCCAATTCCAAAAGAACAGCAGACAAAAAGAAGCCTGCAGCACCGAAATCACGCAGCAAGCCTGCCTTTGTAGACAATAAGCGCGGCGTTGAAAACTGGAAGCAGGTCAGCGAGTGGCTCAATTGGCGCGGTATCGAGGATCTTGAGTGTATCACACCTGATCTGGCCGGCGTGCCGCGCGGCAAGATGATGCCGACGTCCAAATTTACCTCAAATACCTCCCTGTCGCTGCCCTCCGCGCTCTACCGGCAGACCATTTCCGGCGAATACCCGGAGGAAACCGGCAATTTTCGCTATGACCCGGGCGACGGCGACCTGAAACTGATGCCTGACCTGTCGACATTGACCACGGTTCCATGGGAGAGCGATCCGACGGCGCAGGTGATCTGCGACATTGTCGATTCCGAGGGCAAGGATGTGGAATATGCACCACGCAATGTGCTCAAGCGTGTCGTGTCACTCTATGAACAGAAAGGCTGGCGGCCCATTGTCGCGCCTGAAATCGAATTCTACCTAATCGCGCTGAATGACAATCCGGACTATCCTTTGCAGCCGCCGGTCGGTCGCTCCGGGCGCACCATGGCGCGGGGTCATTCCTATTCCATTGCCGGGGTGAACGAATTTGATGAATTGATCGACGACATCTACCATTTCTCCGAGGCTCAAGGGCTGGAAATTGATACGTTGATCCATGAAGAAGGACCGGCGCAACTGGAGATCAATCTGCGCCATGGCGATCCGCTTGCCCTGGCAGATCAGGTCTTCATGTTCAAAAGGACCCTGCGTGAAGCCGCGCTCAAACACGGCATTTACGCGACATTCATGGCCAAGCCGATGCAGGGACAGGCGGGCTCTGCCCTGCACATTCACCAATCGGTTATTGATGTAAACACCGGCGAGAATATCTTTTGCAACGCGGACGGTTCGCCTTCATCCAAATTCTTCGGTTTCATTGGTGGCATGCAGCATTTTGTGCCCAGAGCCCTCGTCATGATGGCCCCCTATGTCAATTCCTATCGACGCCTGACGCCTGACATGGCCTGCCCGGTCAACAATGCCTGGGGCTATGACAACCGAACGGTTGCCTTCAGGGTGCCAGGCTCGGATGCCAGCAACCGGCGCGTGGAAAACCGACTGCCCTCATCGGATGCCAATCCCTACCTGGCGCTTGCCGCTTCGCTGGCCTGTGGATGGCTGGGCATGGTCAAGGGACTTGTCCCAGATAGTCCGACGGCGACGACAGCCAATGAAGGCACGACTGTGGAACTGCCGCGCGGCCTGCTGGAAGCGGTCTCAACTTTGGAAAGCGAGCCGGCTTTTTCCGAAGTCTTCGGGGCGGAATTCGTCGACATGTACAGCGGCGTCAAACGCGGTGAATTCGAAACATTCATGCAGGTCATCAGCCCCTGGGAGAGACAATATCTGTTGCTGAACGTCTGATTTTTGCGGGCTGACAGCTCAGTGAAAACTTCCCAAAGCGTGTTTAAAGATTAGCTCTGGCCTTTTTAAATCGATTAGATTATGAAAGGGCCAAATTCTTGGAAACGTGAGACTGCAGCCCATGAGCAGCCAGACCATCCCTGTTGATCCTTTTGACTATGTCGTCTTTGGCGGCACAGGTGATCTTTCCGAGCGCAAGCTTTTACCGGCGCTCTATCACAGACAGATTGCCGGCCAGCTTTCAGAACCAACCCGCATCATCGGTGCTTCCAGAGCGGATCTTGATGATGACGGTTTTCGAACCTTTGCGCGTGATGCCCTGTCGCGGCATCTCAAGAGTGGCGAGTTCGATGAAAAGGAAGTGGCCATATTCCTTGGCCGTTTGCACTATGTCTCTGTCGATGCCACGTCGGATCGCGGCTGGGACGCCATGGCGGCCCTCCTGGCAAGCGGCCAGGACCGCGTGCGTGCCTTCTATCTGGCTGTCGGCCCCTCATTGTTCGGTGACATCTGCGAGCGCATCAGCAGCCATGATTTGATCAACCGGAATACCCGTATCGTGGTTGAAAAACCCATTGGCCGCGACCTGGCGTCCGCACGCTCCCTCAACGACACGATCGGTCGGGCCTTTGCCGAAGAGCAGACATTCCGTATCGACCATTACCTTGGCAAGGAAACGGTGCAGAATCTGATGGCGCTGCGCTTTGCCAATGCACTCTATGAGCCCCTGTGGAATTCCGCCCATATTGATCATGTCCAGATCACCGTTGCCGAATCCGTCGGGCTTGAGGGACGTGCCGGCTATTATGACCGGGCGGGAGCGCTGCGGGATATGGTACAAAACCATATTTTGCAACTGCTTTGTCTCGTTGCCATGGAGGCCCCGCCCTCGGTGGAAGCCGAAGCCGTGCGCGACGAAAAACTCAAGGTGCTGCGCGCATTGCGCCCGATTGACAGCAGCAATGCATCAAAGGTTACCGTCAGGGGCCAATACCGGGCGGGCGCATCGGCTGGCGGTGCGGTCGGTGGCTATCTGGATGAACTGGGTGACGCCAATTCGAACACGGAAACCTTTGTTGCCGTAAAGGCCGAAATTGACAATTGGCGCTGGGCCGGGGTTCCCTTCTACCTGCGCACCGGCAAACGCATGGCGGAACGCGTTTCAGAGATCGTTATCAATTTCAAACCCATTCCCCATTCGATTTTTGATAGCAGCGCCGGTCAGATCGTCGCCAATCAGCTGGTCATCCGATTGCAGCCGGACGAGGGTGTGAAACAATGGATCATGATCAAGGATCCAGGCCCCGGTGGCATGCGATTGCGACACGTTCCGCTGGATATGAGTTTTGCGCAGAGCTTTTCCGTCCGCCACCCCGACGCCTATGAGCGCCTGTTGATGGATGTGATCCGCTGCAATCAGACCCTGTTCATGCGGCGTGACGAAGTGGAGGCCGCCTGGAAGTGGATTGATCCGATCCTGACAGCCTGGGATGAAACAGCGCAGCCCTGTCAGGGGTATACAGCCGGCACATCCGGACCAACCAACGCTATTGCTCTGATCGAAAGAGATGGGCGCACATGGCACGAGAGCCCTTAGGCTTCGAGAAATTGCACTATGCCTGAACCACAGATCAACCGATACAATACCGGCCAGGCGCTTGCCCGGTCGCTGTCGCGCCGCATTGGCGAGGCTCTGGCAGCGGCGATCCAGAAGGATGGCGAGGCCTTCATGGCGGTCTCCGGCGGCTCCACGCCCAAGCTGCTTTTTCAGACTCTCAGCAAGGAAGATATCGACTGGGCGAAGGTAACGGTCACGCTGGTTGACGAGCGGTTTGTACCGCCGTCCCATGAGCGGTCCAATCATCGTTTGGTCGCAACCCACCTGCTGCAGAATGCTGCTGCCTTCGCCAAATTCATTCCACTCTTCAGCGATCATGCATCGCCGCAGGAGGCAGCGCAGTCCGCGTCGTTAAAAATTGATGCCGTCGGCAAGCCATTGGACATTGCCATTCTGGGCATGGGCGCAGATGGGCATACCGCCTCCTGGTTTCCGCGCAGCGCGCAATTGTCGGATGTCACGGATCCGCAGCAATCTGCATCTGTGCTTGCCGCCTATGGTGATGGCCTGCCGGATGCGCGATTGACTCTGACGCTGCCATCGCTGCGCAATGCGGGCATTGCCGTGCTGCATATCGAGGGCATTGAGAAATTTGATGTCCTTGAACAGGCACTGGGTGATGGTCCCATCGCTGAATTGCCGGTGCGCGCGCTCCTGCGAAGAGCAGACAGACCGGTTCAGATTTATTGGGCACCGTGAAACGTGAAAAATGGAACCTGCAATGATTTCGCAAACAGTGCCTGTTTGTCGATCAGCAATGCATGCAACGGGAGAAAACTGCGGTACGGCTAGGCACATGCCACACCATTGCCGCAGAAATCCTGATTAATGGCCTGACAGGCCACGAACACTCTTTTAACCAACACACTGGCGGGAAGACAATGGCTGCGAATTCATCCGTTCTTTCGATTACAAAACGCATCATCGAGCGATCAAGACAGACCAGGGAAACCTATCTGCAACACCTCCACGAGGCATCCACTGCGGGACCCAGGCGCTCTGAATTGTCGTGCGGCAATCTTGCCCATGGCTTTGCTGCCTGCGGGACAGAAGACAAGGCAGCCCTGTCCGCAGATCTGGTGCCCAATCTGGGGATCATAACCTCCTACAACGACATGTTGTCGGCCCATCAGCCGTTTGAACATTTCCCCGAACTCATCCGCAAAGCAGCGCGTGAAGCCGGCGGCGTGGCGCAGGTGGCCGGCGGTGTACCAGCCATGTGTGACGGCGTCACCCAGGGCCAACCGGGCATGGATCTGTCGCTTTTCTCGCGCGATGTCATCGCCATGTCGGCAGCCATTGGCCTTTCCCACAATATGTTCGACGCTGCAGCCTATCTGGGTGTCTGCGACAAGATCGTGCCCGGTCTGGTCATTGCGGCCTTGTCATTCGGTCATCTGCCAGCGGTCTTCATTCCGGCCGGCCCAATGGTTTCAGGCATGGCCAATGAGGAAAAAGTGCGTATTCGCCAACTTTATGCAGAGGGCAAGGTTGGGCGCGCAGAATTGCTGGATGCCGAATCCAAATCATACCACGCACCGGGCACCTGTACTTTCTACGGGACAGCCAATTCCAATCAGATGCTGATGGAAATCATGGGTTTTCACATACCCGGCGCCTCCTTCATCAATCCCGGCACGCCGCTGCGCGATGCGCTGACCAGGGAGGCCACCAGGAGGGCGCTGGCCATCACGGCACAGGGCAATGAATACACACCGGCGGGCGTGATGTTTGACGAACGCACTGTTGTCAACGGCCTGATTGGGTTGCATGCCACGGGCGGCTCGACAAATCACACGATCCATCTGATTGCCATGGCCCGTGCGGCCGGAATCATGCTGACCTGGGAAGACATTTCGGAGCTGTCGGATATTGTGCCTTTGTTGGCGCGGGTCTATCCAAATGGTCCCTCCGACGTCAATCATTTCCACGCCGCCGGCGGCCTCGGCTATCTGATTTCTCAATTGCTTTCCAGCGGCATGCTGCACGACGATGTGCGTACCGTCTGGGGTGAAGGTCTTGACGCTTACGCCATCGACCCGAAACTCAACAGCGACGGAACTGTCTTGCGTGAACGCGCACCCGCTGAAAGCCTGAATCCGAAAATCCTGGCAACATTTGATGCGCCCTTTCAAAAGAACGGCGGTCTAAAAATGCTCAACGGCAATCTCGGAAAAGCCGTCATCAAGATATCTGCTGTCAAAGCCGAGCGTTACATCGTCGAAGCACCGGCAAGGGTGTTTCACACGCAGCAGGATTTTCTCGATACTTTCAATGCAGGGGGCATGGAACAGGATGTCGTTGCGGTGATCCGGTTTCAGGGGCCCAAGGCCATTGGTATGCCGGAACTGCACAAGCTGACACCGCCGCTTGGCGTTTTGCAGGACCGGGGATTTTCTGTCGCATTGCTGACGGATGGGCGCATGTCGGGCGCATCGGGCAAGGTACCGGCTGCCATTCACCTGACACCGGAAGCGCTTGATGGCGGACCGATTGCCCGGCTGCAGGATGGCGACATGATCCGCCTTGATGCCATTGCAGGCACTTTGACAGTGCTGGTCGATGAAGCCGAATTTGCCGCAAGGGTTCCCGCGACCGCTGACCTGACCTCAAGCAGCTACGGCATGGGCCGCGAATTGTTTGCCAATTTCAGGGCCCTGGCCGGCCGCGCCGATGAGGGTGCCAGCGTTCTTTACGGATAATGCTCAGAATGTCGGCGGCACCTGTCCGGCCGAGCGGTAGGCTGAAACCAGCGTATTGGCCATCAACAGGGCAATGGTCATCGGGCCGACACCGCCGGGCACCGGCGAGATCGCTCCGGCGATTTCGGCACACTCTGCAAAGGCGACATCTCCGACAAGCCGCGATTTGCCTTCTCCGCGTTCAGGCGCGGGTATCCGGTTGATCCCCACGTCGATCACGGTTGCGCCTGACTTGATCCAGTCGCCTTTGACCATTTCCGGACGCCCGACGGCGGCCACCAATATATCGGCGGTGCGGCACAGGGCCGGCAGGTCGGCGGTGCGGCTATGGGCAATGGTGACCGTGGCATTGGCTGCCAGCAGCAGACTGGCCACAGGTTTGCCGACAATGTTCGAACGACCGATGACAACCGCATTGAGGCCGGACAGATCCTTGCCGCGTATGCGTTCGATCAGCAGCATCGAACCGGCCGCGGTGCATGGAACAAAAGCCGTTCCGATGCCGGTGGTCAGTTTTCCTGCATTGATCACATGAAAACCGTCCACATCCTTGTCCGGATCAATGGCCTGGAGGACGTCGCCTTCGTCGATATGGCCGGGAAGCGGCAGTTGAACAAGAATGCCGTGGATTGAGGGATCATTGTTGAGTGTATCCACCAGTGATAAAAGATCCGCTTGGCTGGTCGTATCGGCCAATGTGTGCTGCACGGAATGAAACCCGCATTCCTGGGCTTTCTTACCCTTTGAGGCAACATAGACCTGGCTGGCCGGATCTTCGCCGACGATGACAACCGCGATGCCCGGCATCAGACCCTTTGTGGTTTTCAGTTGAGCCGTGGCCGTCTTGACCGCCGCGATCACATTTGCCGCTTCAGCCTTGCCATCGATTATCACTGTCATGTCTTGCGCTCCGGATTTTCTGCCTGAATCCACCGGCGTGCATCCAGCGGAAATGATCAATCAACTTGTGCTGACTGCATAATGCAATTTTCACAATGATGAAATGGTCTGTGAGCGACGTCCCGGATCTAAATTGTGACGCAATGCAATTCAAGCAGCCCTGACCGCTGATCAGGCTGAAACGGACCATCCGTTAGCTGTTCACAAACCGCCCGGACTGACGGGATGAACGTCGGGCCTGTTGCAGGCGTTCCACTGTTTCACGCATTTGGCGGATATCGGCGCGGATTTGTTCTTCTTCGTTCTCGGGCGCAAAATCGGCCATGTGTGATGGTTGTGGAATCTCATCTTGCCAGGGCGGCGCGTTGGTGTTCGGCACGTCGCGTTGCTGCCAGCGATCATCCGTGGGTGCTTCATCGGCATAATCCGCAGGATCCAGGACAACCTCTTCTTCCTGCGAAGGCGCAGCACCGGAATTCCTGTAAGGCGCGTCGAATCTGTCGCGACTTGCCCTATTGAAGCCCGACGCGAGACTTTTGTAGATGCCGGCAAGAATGGCGATGGCCAGACCGCCAAACAGTCCGGCCAGCAGGCCTCCAATTGCAATGAACTTGCGGGACGGCCCGCTGGGTTTCAACGCCGGTGTCGCGGCGGAAATGACCCGAATATTGCTTGTGTTCAAGCTCTGCTGTTCGCGCGTTTCGCGAGCGCGTTTGAGAAAGGATACATAAATCGCACTGGTGGCATTGGCTTCACGCTCCAGCTCCCGCAATTGCACGAGGTCACCGGATGTGGTGGCGTGTTTGCTCTTGAGCACAGCGAGATCGGTTGCCACCTGCTGTTCCGAGCGAATGACACGCCGCAATTCGGTCTGTGTGGATTCGACAATACGGCGCAGTTCATTGTTGATTTCCGCACGCGCAGTGTCCAGCGCCTGTTCTGCTGCTATGCGCTGGGGATGGCGCGGACCAAGACTTGTTGCAAGCGCATCCGATATGCGTTTGGCCGAGGCGTATTCGGCGCGCAGTTCGCCAATTGTTGTCGATCCCAAAATCTCCGGAGATGTTCCGGTCAAAAGAGCGTTGATATCGACCTGACGGGCCGAGTCGGCCTTGACCTGAATTTCCACCTTTTGCGCACGCAGTTGGGCCAGTTGCTGGTTCAAGGTGATAATCTGCTCATCGCTGATCAGGTTTCCACCGGCATCAACCAGATCAAATTTTGCCTTGTATTCTTCAACCCGCCTCTCGGCTGCTTCCACATCCTTGCGCAAGGCGTCGAGTTGTGTGGCGAATGAAACGGCGGTGCGCTCAAACAGGGCAGATTGTGATTCCTGCTGTTTGACGATGTAGACGTCGACAATTTCATTGGCAATGCGCGCCGATTTTTCGGCGTCTTCCGTCTTGACCGCGACATAGACGATAAAGGTTTTTTCACCTCTATAGACCTGCACCTGGCGGGAAAGCGACTGAACGGCCAGATTGTTGTAATCACTCGCTGTTTTGGACTTGCCGCCAATCAGGGAACGCATCAATTCCACAGCGCCAAAGACGCCGCCTGCGGCCGTGCCGTTGAACTCCGGATCATCAGCCAGATCGAGATTGGTGACCACGGCTTGCAACACCGGACTGGAATCGACAATCTGAACCTGGCTGTCGACCAGCGCCAGGATGGATTCAGCCGAATAGGATTGCGGCAAAAAATCCGTATCGGTCAGGCGCAACTCGCGCGGATCGAGCACGAACTGGCTGACGGATTCGTATTTGTGCGGTGTCGCCAAAGCAATCATGACGCCCAGAACCGCTCCGAGGATACTGGCAAAAATCACAAAATACCGATAGCGCCACGCTGTGACGATCAGAACAACCGGATCGATCAGCGAACCATCGCGAGGTGGCCTGTCGTTCCGGTTCTCCTGATCGCCAGCCCTATGGGAACCCGCGTTTTGCGAATCTCGTTCGTGTGCAGCTGGGGTCTCGGAGTGCGGGGCCATGGAATGTGGAACTTGGGAATGTGGAACTTGGGAATGTGGCGGATTGGAATTCTGCCTTTGTGACGGCTGACTCGCATCCATGTCTGCAACCTGATCCTCTGGCGCATCAGTGGCGGGTGCCCGGTGCTTGTGAAAGCCGGCCTGGTCTGGCTGCTCATCGCGGGTCAGGGATTCAATCATCCCTTGCAGGCGCTGGCGCACGCCGGACTGTCCTCCAGTCGACCTGTCCGGCCAATCGCCTTCACCGCTCAGGCTCTGCTCATTGTCATAATATCCGCCATCCTGATCGGAGGGCAATGGCGCTTCATCGTAATAGCGATGGCTTTCCGCTTCGTCTGACTCTGTAAAATCCGGGCGTGAAGAATCGGACGCAGAATACCCCGTGCGCGTATAATCAAGGAGCGACTTTCGTCCTCTCTTCTGAGCTATTGAATCCGGATCGAACATGTTCACCTTCCGAGCTGATCACCAGCGAGGCCCGACTTATGGCTAATACTATCTAAACAACCTTGGAAAATATTTGGTTAACGCAACCGCATACCCACCTGCCCGACAGTCACACGTGTCTCAAGCATACCTTGGCACACATTATGCGCGAAATTACGGCGCAGGAGATGCATAGAGCCTGGTCGTTTCCTCACGCCGTGCCATTTGCGTGATCTTCCGGCCTGAAACAATTGAGACAGAACACGACATTTGACTGATACATCCGACCTTCACTTTTGGGTCATCGCCAATGGAGGCGGTGAACATCAATGTCTCTCGCACCGACAGCATGGGATTTCGAAATGCTGCTCGGCAATGGGACGAACCAGAAGGAATACAAAGATGAAGAGACTTTTTGCCCTTGCAGCCCTTGCACTCGTGCTTTCCAATACCGGTGCAAACGCCGCCTATGCCAATCGCGCCGAGTGTATCGATGCCGTCGTCGCTTCCTGCAACAAGAAACCGCACCCGGTGCCCTGCACCAATTCGGGAACGTCTCAGTGTGAGGAAGTATTCCCGCAGAGCAACGGCAGCAGAACGCCTGGAATCGCGACCAAGAACAAGAGGAGCTAACGCAGTTTCAGCACGTGGCGATGCATCTGCCTATCTCCAAATGCATCCATTCAAAAGCACCAACATGCAGGTCCGCCAAACAGTCGGGCCTGCATGTTTTCGTTTGGGAGGCAAGTCCCGCCCAACACGGATCGTCTCTCTTCAACGAAATCTGCGGTAGAAAACCGCTCCTTTGAAACGATTGTTACAATTGAGACAATCGGCGACATCCGACAGACAAACAGGATTGTCAGGTTTGTTTCACGGGTTGCTCGACATCAAGCGTTGGCAAAAACCCGAAACCAGCAACAGAGGAAACCTGAAATGAAAAATTTTGCGAAAACAATCACGTTCACCGCCGTGGGCGCAATCTCTCTGGCCGCCGTCAGTCTCTTTACAGCTGCACCGGCATCGGCGGCATATGCCTGCAAGAATTCCCATTCCTACGAATCCGCAGCCGGCGTCAATCCGAATGCCGCAACCGCAGTCAAAATTGCCCAGGCAAGCTGGCAGAGCAAAATGAAGAGCCAGTATGGTTTGCCCTGGTCGCTCTGGTCGGTTGCAAAAGGCAAACAGACCAGTTGTGTGAATTCCGGCGGCAATCAGAAAACCTGCATCGTCAGAGCACGCCCCTGCAAATACGTAACGGGATAATCTGCGCCGACGAAGTCACGAACATCGAAAGCACCCGCAGGTGGGAAGCGCAGGAAGCAGCTTCTCCATCGGCGGGCGCTACATTTTTGCGGTGGGGGCTGATACAATTGATACAATCAGCGGCACATGCTTGATACAAAGGGCACTGATACTTGCAAATGCCCAGCCCAGTCCCTGCGTGTGCCAGCCTTAGCGTGTGCCAGTCTTTGTGTGTGCTGGCCTTTACCTGTGTCAGTCTTCGCCTGTGGCCTTTGAAACGGAGTAGCCCCGTTGCCTACAAGCAGAACAAAATATGCCAAGACTTTTTCCGCATCGGACAAGGTGCGCATTGTTCTTCAAGGACTGACCGGACAGTCGAGCGTCGCCGAACTGTGCCACCGTAGCGGGATATCCGAAGACACTTTCAATGAATGGTTGACGGCCTTCATCGAAGGCGGCAGGAACGCCCTTTCTCAGAAGGCTCAGAAGACCGGGATGGCATCTGACATGAAGTCGCGCGAGGCGGAACTGTTGCGCAACGTCATTGATGTATGTCCCGCCAATTTCATGGTCTCGCGAATCCAGAGTGGAGAGGTCCTTTACCGCTCACAGGCGTCGGCGGATTTGCTGGGCGAATTGCCCTTCGCGCGCGGGCATTGGGAAAATCCGCTGGACCGCGAGCGCTTTGTTGAAATCCTGGAGAGCGACGGCCGAGTCAACAACATGTTCTTCTGCGCCGTGAAGGCTGACGGAACGTCCTTTCCATGCCAGATTTCGGCCTGCATTGTTGAACATCAGGGTGAAAATGTCATCGTTTCCTCTACGACGGATTTGTCGAAAGAGTTTGCCTTGCGCAAAGAACTGGAACAGGCAAACGCACGTTTCACTGAAGCGCTGGAGGCCTTCGATGAGGGATTTGCTCTCTGGGACAGCGACCTGCGGCTGGTTCTTGAAAACGAACGCATATTCAACATGCTCTATCCCAATGAACCACCACCCAGAAGAGGACAACCGGGCGATGCTTTTCAACTGATCCTTCAGGAGCAATTTGCAAACAAGGTTTTCAAACTTCCCGAAGGCGTTCCGGCCGACCAGATCATCGGGTTCTGGAAGCAGTTGATCACATCCTATACGAAGGGGCTGGATATTGAGCTTGAAGACGGGAGAATCCTGACAGGCTCATCGCACGAGACCAGCCTCGGCGGCTATCTGCTGACCTTCAAGGACGTGACAGACCAGCGCCGCGCAGAGGCCGCCGAGCGCGAAGCCGATACGCTGCTCAAGCTGATTGTCGATGCATGCCCGACAAACTTTATGGTGTCACGGATCGATAATGGCAAGATCATTTACCTGTCCAATGCGTCGACGGCCCGTTTCGGAGAAGTCGATTCAAAACTGAGTTTCTTTCCCAGGCCGGAAGATCGCCTGAAATACCTTGATGCACTGCTGCCAACCGGGGTCGTGGATGACTATCCGGTGCGGTTTCGCCGCGGGGACGGAACCATGCGGGACGGTCTCATCTCGGCCCGCATCACGCGATACAAGGGGGAGGACGTCATTGTATCTGCGACCCGCGACATTACGGAACAACTCCAGTTGCAGACCGAGTTGCAACACCAACGCGAGATCGCCCACCAAAACGAAAAGCTCTCCGCTATGGGTGAACTGCTGGCAGGTGTGGCACATGAGTTGAACAACCCCCTGTCAGTGGTGGTGGGTTACGCCCTCATGCTGCAGGAAAAACTGGAAGATCCCGTCCATAAAAAACGCATTGAGAGAATTGGCCAATCCGCTGAGCGTTGCGCACGCATTGTCAAAGTATTCCTGGCCATGGCGCGGCAACGTCCTGTCGATCTGGAGCAATGGTCGCTCAGTGATATTATTGAATCGGCTTTTGACATGACCGGCTTTCCCATCAAATCCAAGGGTGCCCGGGTCGTTTTCGACCTTGATGCGAGTCTGCCGCCGGTTGCCGCGGATGGCGACCAGTTGATTCAGGTATTCAGCAATCTGATATCAAATGCCGGTCACGCCATCGCCGATAGCGGCAAAGACGGTATTCTGACTTTGAAATCCTATTACGATGAGGATTTGCAAAGAGTCGTCGGAGAAGTCATCGACAATGGACCAGGCGTCCCCGAAGAGCTTCAAACGCGTATCTTTGAACCTTTTTTCACCACCAAGGATGCCGGAGCCGGAACGGGTATAGGGCTGGCGCTGTGTCATCGTATCGTCGACACGCATGGCGGGCGGCTGTCAATAAAGTCAAAACAGTCCAAAGGCGCGCGCTTTATCGTGCGCCTGCCACAGTCGGAAACGCCTGCCAGACATTTTCCCCCTTTGAAGACGCAGGCCAGGACCGCGGGGCCGCTTCGCGTCCTGGTCGTCGATGACCAGAGTGAAGTTGCCGATCTGCTGCGTGATATGCTTGAGGACAGCGGCTATCAGGTGGAGATCAGACATGATGCGCAGGCCGCCTTGCATTTGCTGGAATCCGAGACATTCGATGTCATCCTCAGTGATATCAAAATGCCCGGCCTGAGTGGTGATGCGTTTTTCGAAAAAATCAAATCCTTGCGTCCTGATCAGGCAAGACGTCTGGCTTTTGTGACTGGCGATGTGATGAGCCCAAGGGTGGCCGCATTTTTGGAAAAAGCCGCTGTTCCCTACATTGAGAAACCGGTCGTGCCGTCGGAACTCGACGCATTGATTGAGCAATTGCGCGCGCTTACACAGGGGAGTGAACCATGATGGCCGCAAATTCGCACATTCTTGTCTGTGATGATGAAACCCATCTGCGTGAAATGGTCGGCGAATATCTTGCCGAACGAGGATATCGGATTACCGAGGTCCCGGACGCACAATCATTGCATGAGGCGATGGCCAATGAACCTGCCGACCTGATCGTCCTGGATATCAATATGCCTGGTGAGGACGGATTGACCGCCCTGCGTGTGCTGCGAAGCCGTTCAGACGTACCGGTCATCATGCTGACAGCCGCATCAGAGGTCATCGACCGGGTGGTCGGGCTTGAATTGGGGGCTGACGACTATATCGGCAAACCCGTTGACCTGCGCGAGCTGGAAGCACGGATCAAGGCTGCGCTCAGACGACAATCTGGAACCGGCGTTGACGATCAGGCGCAAAGGCCAAAGCGGGCAAAGGGCATGGTTGCTTTCGGACAATGCAAATTGGATCTGGATGGGGCACGGCTTTTCGGCCCCGATGAAAACGAAATTGCCATCACGGCAATGGAGTTCAACCTGTTGCGTGTCTTCCACCAGAACATCGGGCGTGTCCTCAATCGCGATCAGTTGCTTGAACAGGCGCATGATCGCGGCTGGGAGCCCTATGACCGCTCGATAGACCTGCGTATTTCGCGGCTGCGGCGGAAAATAGAGAAAAACCCGGCAAAACCGGAAACAATCAGGACAATCCGGGGCATTGGCTACACATACAGCTGATCGGATCGATCAGCAACTTTGTATCGTGCACAGAAAAGACCCGTAAATTGCCTGAACCAGGCATCCCCTACACCGCAAGATAGCGTTGAATGACGTCGAACATCGGTTTTGGCTGCAGGTTTTCATCAAAGGGCAGCGGCCGGTTTTTTGCACCTTTTCGATGCGGCATGACCTCGGAGAGCCATGTGTAGCGGTCGCTCAGGCCCCAGGTCGACAAGGAAAGGGGCAAGGCCGTCGAAAATGCTGCATCGAGGAACTGATCCACCATGTCGGCGGAAAATTCATCACGAACGTATCTGTCACTTGGCAATTTCCAGTCGTTTACATCAAGCTCGGTGATCCGGTAGCCGACACCCAGAGACTGCAAATCACGGATGAAGCGGGCAAGGCCTTCCTGATCAATGGGAAAATCGGGATCCAGGTGCCCCTGCATTCCAATTGAGTCAATGCGCTGCCCGCGATCCTGCAATCGCCGCACCAGCGTCAGCATGGCCTCGCGCCGGGCCTCGCAGCGGGGCCCAACCGATCCCAGATCATAGTCATTGATTGCCAGTTCAGCGTTCGGCGCCGCCTCGGCAGCCGCTGCAAAGGCGATATCGATGTGGGACAGGCCAAGCGTGCGCATCCAGACGCTGTCGCGCCATGCACCCTTGTCGCGCGGGTCATGGGCAATCACTTCATTGACAACATCCCAGGCGGGAACCGTGTTGGCAAAATGGCCCGCAACATTATGGATGTGGTTGATCAGAACCTTTTTGGCCTGGCGTGCACTGGTGATCGACTGAACCCAATCGGGCAAGGCCGTATACCAGACAAATGTATGGCCATAAGTGGAGCGATCGAGATGTTCTGCAAAGCCGATAATCCCCTCGGCCTGCAGATAATCGAATTCACCCCGATTGTATTGCAGCGCTTCCCATTTGAGGGCGTTCATCGGAAAGATCATGTCACAATGTTCGACGAACAGGGCGGTATAGTCCGAATCCTCCAGAAAATGCTGGTATTCAAGCGCAGCGCCGAATGGCACCCGGTGTTTGCGCGGCATTGTCTGTGCAGGCGCGCAAACCGGCAAGGTTGTTGCGGCCGCCAAGGCACCGGCCCCGGCCAGGACAAAACGACGTGTTAAGTTTTTTGTACTATTTTGCCGCATGGCGATCTTACCGTCACAAATTGTTCGATTACGCACTTCAAACCAAATTCAAGTCCGGTAGACATGGTGCCACAAAACTGGCTGGAAATTGTTAAACGCAATATAAGTATTCTTCGGGGCTATTTCTGGGCATTGACCGGATCAGCCGGGCGCCTTGTGATATCGCTTGCCTATTTTGTTGCCATTGCAAACGCCCTGTCAATCTCGGAGTTTGGCCTGTTTGCCACAACATCGGCAATGGGCATCGTCCTGTCGCGCATTTCGGCACTGGGGTTTTCATCCCCCCTTTACCGCGTCGCCACGGTCAAACCGCGATTGATCGGCGTCTATTCCACCGGCTATCTGGCAGCATTGCTGCTGTCTCTGCCTCTGGTTTTGATTGCTACGCTGGTTGCCTATTATCTGATTTTTTCCGGCGACATCAATTTCATGACCTATGCGGTCATTGTTGCTGCGGAAGTGTTGCTGTGGCGATCGGTCGAAATCGTCATGATCGTTTGCAACGGAATGGGCCGGTTTGCACGCTCTGCCATTCTGGCTCTCGGCGGCTATGCCATACGCGCCATTGCAGCGCTGCTTTTCGTTTTTCTGGGAAAATCCACCCTCGCCGACTGGTCATGGTTCTATTTTTCCGCCAACGGCCTGGTGCTGATCATCGGCCTTTTGATCTTCTATCCAAGGGCGCGGCTGCGATGGGTTCCGGCCCTCTATTTGCGCAGATGGCGCGATTCCCTTTCCGTTGCCGGCTCGGAGATCCTGTTTTACCTGCAATCGGAACTCGACAAGCTGCTTGTTTTGAGCATCGGCGGGCCGGTGGCAGCCGGTCTCTACGCCATCATGATGCGCCTGGTCGATCTGACGGCCGTGCCGATACGGGCATTCAACATGATGCTGGCGCAAAGCGTCATGCGGTCAAGCCATACGATCTCATCCCTGAAGATTCGCGGCCTGATTGAAGGTGGCATTGCGCTGGTCTCCACCGCTGCCATGTTGTCGATTACCGGTTTCCTGACACTCTATCCGCAAGCGCTTGGCACGAATGTTATGGAAGCAGTGCCCTTCCTCATTCTGGTTCTGGCCGTTCCGGCTTTGCGAAATCTGATCGAATACCAATCCGAGTTGCTCTATGCCACGGGGCGTACCTTTGTTCGCGCCACCAATCTGGCGCTGATCGGATTGGCAAAAGCAGCCATGCTGTCTGCCCTGTTGATGTCCTATAGCGAGGTCAGCCAATGGGCGCCGCTTCTCAATCTGGTCTTTCTCGCTCTCTACCTGCTGTCAGCAGCATTGACCTATTCTGCCCTTCGCAAGGCAACAGGCCGCGTCATCTGATCACAACGGATACTCTCATTTAAGGCAGGACTGCCTGGCGGACTTGCCGCGCACTGAAACCGATGAAGGATTGGACGCCGATACCGATCTGGTGCGGTTCCATCTGCGCTATGAAATCGAGTAATTCGCGGTGATTGCGCTGGCGGCCTTCACGAAACCACATGACATGGCAAAGCGCTTTCGATGTGTGGACATGCCCCTGCCCGCCCAAAATTTCATCCACGTAACATCCATAGAGCATCGCCTCCGAGATAGCGCGACTCTTGCCGATCGCCCGCATCCAGTTGACGCCATTTGCCTGCTCGATGTGGTCAAGCATGGCATTGAGCGTATCGGTTCTCCAGCCGATCAGCGTATTGACATAATCGGGAAAAGGCGGCTCCACGACATTGTCCTGTCTTCCCAGCAAGCGATTTGATGTCGCGATCCATTTGATGTGTTTGTGCATATCGGCGGTGACCGTGTTGTCCTGCCTGTAGAGGCGCATTTTTTCGCCGTCCCAAAGATTTGCAGGATCGAATGAGCGCGTGAGCACAACATCTGAATCGGCGAAAAACATCGCTTCTTCCTGCAGAAGGCGCCCCACACCAAGTTTGCGCAATTGCTGCATATGCCAGCCGCGCATGGGCGGCGCGTGCAGGCCGAGCCAGATGCGCCGTTTGCCCAGTGACAGAGGATCGGGGAAGGGTCGCAACCAGTCCGGCAAGAGCTCGCGTTCGTCGACGATCACCCGGCGTGGTCCCTTCAACGCAGCAAATTTTGCCAAGTCGCGTTGTTCAACCAGAATGTAATGCGTCCATTGCCCCGTCAGTCGGACATCCATGCTGTCGCAAAGCAGGCGGCACCGTTCAAAATCCGCTTCGTAGGAAGGTGTCACGACGGCTGTGCGCATGGTCTGTTCTGCTTTGCTCCTGCATCGTGACAGTCAGGCCTGCGCTGATCCGCCGACCGTGTTCCGGCGCCAATATCTATAACGCAGGATATGAAACAAAAACAGCGGATTGCCCAACAAATAACGTCGCCACATCCGACGCGGTTCGAGCACCAGTCTGAATATCCACTCACAGCGTATCAAGCGGATAATTTTCGGAGCGCGCGGTATCATCTCCGAGGCAAAGTCAAACAATGCACCGACACCCATGATGACCTTGCCATGCTGCGCGCCAAGATTCTTTTCAATCCACAATTCCTGATCCGGTGTGCCCAGTGCAACCAGCACCAGATCCGGTTTGGCCGCGGCAAGCTTTGCCAGCACATCGTCGCAGTCGTTCTTGTCAAAATAGCCATCAGAAACCGCGATGAATGTATGCCAGGGCACCTGGCGCTGGAAGTGTTCCGTCGCCTTCTGCAAAATATCGGCACGCGCGCCAACCAGCGCCACCCGCACAGGCGTGGCAAGATAGGTCAAAAGAGCCGGAACAAAATCCGTGCCATTGAGATTGGCGGGAAAGGGTTCGCCATACAATGCGCGGGCAGCCAGATCCACGCCTATGCCATCGGGTAAAATGGTAAAATGTTGCAGAGCGTGCCGGTAGGCCGGATTGCGCACGGCAAGATTGGCGTTGTGTGCATTGAGAAATGCAAAGACCGTCTGGCTGTCAGAGGCAAGCGCCTGTTCGATGCAGCGATAGGCGCCGAGCCAGTCCAGCCAGGCGACATCAATATCAAGGATGTGCTTTGCCGGCGGTTCCATTGCCGCATGTACCGGGTTGTTCAGAGCCTCATTCATCTCGGGTGGGCCCATTCATCGCGGGTGGGGATGTAAAATCCATGTTGGTCTATCCAGGTTACCCATTTTTTATCACTGTGACAAAGTAGATTTTTGGCCCAAGACAGAATGCTTACTTACTTATTGACCGGAACCATGGCAAGAATTTGAACCGGGAAACACCAGTGGTGGTTAATGTGGGGCGTTGCAATTATCCCAGCGCTGCAAGGCCTTTGCCAATGGCCAGTGACAATTGCTGCATCTGAGCTGTATGGAACTGACCTGCGTGATTACCGGCATTTTCGACCAGCCGGGGCGTTGCGCGTGTGCTGACCAGCGCGGCTGCAAATGCGCTCGGTTCATCCGCAACGGTGCAATTGGAGGGAATTGACGCCATGCCGCGCAGCGCCAGAGAGGTCGCAACGCAGGGCAGCCCCATCTCAAATGTCTCGATGGTTTTCAATTGAACACCGGTGCCTGCCGTGGAGGCAAGAGGAATGACGGCACAGGACGCAACAAAGGCCCGGGCATCGGCAACGCGTCCCAGAAAACGGAGTCCGGGATGCAATTTGCCAACGGGCGGGTCGGCCAGTTCACCGGCTATGGCGATTGTCATATCCTCGGGCAACTGCGGCGTCACCTGCTCGATGAACCAATCCAGTCCGGCGCGGTTGGGACGCCAGTTCCAGGTTCCGATCAGTCCCAGATCATAGGTGATCTGCCGATTGGCATCGAGGATTGCCGGTGCGTTTACACTTGTGACGAGAGGCAGCACGGCAGATTTCAAATCATCGGCGACATCAAGCGAAATCCGGTCTTGCTGCGAAAGCGTCCAGACGAAATTTGCGCGCTGGCAGAGCCGCTTTTCTATATTTGCCAATATCTTTGCTTCGCGCTTGAGCAGGTAGCGTTCAAAGACACTTTGTGCATGCAGGGCGTTTTCGGAAGCGGATGCAGCTTCGACATTGTGAGCGATGAAGATCGATGGATAGCCTGCAAACAGGTCCATGAAGGCGCCAGGCAATTGCACGGAATTGAGGATCAGCCCATCAAATGGACCAAGGGATTGCAGCTTGCGCCGCAAATCCTCTTTTCCGCAGGCCAGCATTTTGGCCGAGGAAAACGTCGTCCTGTTAAAAAGCGCCGCAGCCAGCCAAAGCAGCTTTTGCCTTGTGGATACTTTTGCAGTCGACACTTCCTGCTCACCCAGAATGGCGGCCCCATCCGACGGCGCAAGTTGGGTGCCCGGTGTTTGGTATCCAAGCAGGCTGACGCGGATTCCCTGTGCGCGCAAAGCATCCAAGACAACACGGTTGGCAATGTCAAAACCCGATGTCGGATTTGCCACCGGAAGCAGGGATGAAACAAAGACCAGATGCATGCGACAGGCTTTCTCAAGGATTTGCCGACTATTGGACATTTGCCGGATCAGCACATGTTCAAACAAAATAAGGGAAAAGTGTGAATGAGCAGTATTCAGTCAAAATTCAGAAACCTCTGTTAGGGTTCAAGCACCAACGGAAGTTCACCAGGGGCATGGGCCGCATGACTGCAAGCGACAGCCGGGATGTCAGTCTCTACTATCAATCGCCATCGCTGGATGCCAGGGGTGTGGACTATGTGGTCACGCTCCCGACGTTCCGGCGTCCCGCGCAATTGATTCGAACCCTTGAATCCCTCTCAGGACAGATTTTCGAAGAGCGCTTTTGTGTTGTTGTCATGGAAAATGACACGGAAAACCTGCAAGGCGCCATAGCAGCCAAGGCATACCTGAAAGACAGTTTGCTGACCGGCGCTATTGTGCTGGCCCACAAAAGGGGCAATTGCCATGCCTATAATGCAGGCTGGCATATGGCGCTGGAAACCTTTGCGCAATGCAAGGCCATTGCGGTGATCGACGATGATGAACTGGCCGATCCCCATTGGCTGCATCATCTGGTCGAAACGCAAAAAACCACCAGTGCGCATTTCGTCGGGGCGCCGCAGATACCTGTTTTCGAAAACCCGGCCATGCATGACCTTGCAACCCATCCGGTCTTTGCCCCGCCCTACAGTGAGACAGGCCCGGTGCCGATCCTATATTCATCGGGCAATGTGCTGATACAACGCACGGTGCTGGAGACCATGCCCGAACCTTTTCTTGATCCGGCCTTCAATTTTATCGGTGGTGGCGACAGTGACTTCTACAGCCGAGCACGCGCACGCGGCTTCACATTTGCCTGGTGTCTGCAGGCGCCGGTGTTTGAAGACATACCCGAACGACGCACCACATCTGCATGGATGGTGGCTCGGGCGCGCCGCGAAGGGGCAATTTCCGCTCTTATCGAAAAACGCCAAAGACCCGGGCCTGCCGGACACGCCAGAACATTGGCAAAGTCTCTGGCCATGCTTGCGGCAGCACCCCTGCGGTCATTGAGGCTTGGCTTCAAAAGCCGGTCGGCGGCAACAGGTCTTTATTATGTGCATGTCGCGACCGGCCGGTTGCTGGCAGAGTTCGGGCATATCAATGAGCAATACCGCAATCCCGAAAGCAATTGAGCATTCTCTTTGTCAGGCAGATTTCAAGCTGGCAAATTGATCAAAGGCACGCAGTGCTTCCGCCCCATAGACGGTTGATGGCCCGCCGCCCATCAGCACGGCAACGCCGATCATCTTGGCAACTTCCTGACGGCTGGCGCCGGCATTGCAGACGGCCTTTGCATGGCTTGCGATACAACCATCACAACGCACCGTAATGGCAATGGCGAAAGCGATAAGTTCCTTCGTCTTCTTTGACAGGACCGCGTCCTGAGTGGCATTTGTAACGAGTTCGCCAAAGGCTTTTGTCGTCGCGGGAATCTCCTTGGCAAGCTGACCGTATCCAGCGTGATACTCATTTGCGATGGCTGCATAATCTTTCATGGTGTGCTCCTTTGAGATGTGTTGGAGGCACCTTAGGCCCGGCAGGACATCCGCCCTTGATCCGCGTCAAATGATCAAAAAAATTTGATTATCGAGCAGGCCTATGCGGGGGACTGCAGCATTTCAACCTCGACAGACTGCTGCACAAGATCCGCGCGACCAAAACTCGACATGAAGGCCACGCTGGCAGCATCGGGGCCCACACCAATACGGGCCATTTGACTGGCATCTGCCATTCCTGTGGGATCCACAAGGTGCCAGGTGCCATCCAGATAGATTTCCGCAACGGCGTGAAAATCCTGTGGTTTCACATAGGGCGCATAGACACTGGCGAAGCGAGCGGGAATGGCAGATGCCCGCGCAAAAGCGATCATGACATGGGCATAATCACGGCAAACACCCTGTCGCTGAACAAATGTGTCGAGGGCGGTTGTCTGGGCATTGCTGGAGCCCGGAACATAATCGAATTTCGCATTAATCCAGTCCCGCATGGCTGCGATCATGGCGCCGCCTTTCAGGTCGGCAAATTCCGTGGCGATGAAATTGTGAAATTCGTCCGCCGGGCAATAGCGCGAAGGCATCAGATATCTGACCGTGTCCCCCGGCAAAAGATGAGGCGGAACGGCATCCAGATTCTCGAGGCGCAATGCCGGGCGGTCAACGCGAATCCTGGCTGAATAATCACAGATAAAGTCATCCTTCACACGCAGCCATATGCGCTCGCCAATGGCATCGTCGCCATTTACCCGCGCCAAATGTTCCGTTTCATTGATGTCGATATGAGCCTGTTCAACCACCTGATCGGGCAGATCGGCTGCTTCGATTTGCAGCAACAGGTCTGTGCTTTGCGACAGGCGATAGTGCAAATGGACTTTAAGATCGAGGATCATGGATATCACCTGTTAATTGAGAAAATGGCAGTGGACGACAGAGGCAGCCGTTTTGACAAGACATAGCGCGGCTACCGGGCTCGAAGATGTCTTATCTTGAATCAACGGTCCCTTGGAACCTAACGGACGCCTCCGCGTTAAGTTCCCTGCAACATGTAGGTCACTTCCGAAATTCTTTCTCATGTTGGTGTCTTGGCTCATGTTGATGTCTTGACGTCTCAACACCGGGGTGTGTCGCAGTTTTTGCGAACGAGACCGGAATAGCAAGGTCTATGCAGATGAAACTTCAGTTTCTCGAACTCTCGACACTCCAACCGCACGAGCACATTGACGTGCCGGCTGCCCGCAAGCTTGCAAGACAGATTCTGGCAGAGCGTATTGTGCGGCAACCGCTGCTGGTGGCGCAAGGGTCACACGTCATTCTGGATGGGCATCATCGTTTCCATGCGCTGCACGCAGTGCTGAAAACCCGATATGCACCCTGCGTGATCGTCGATTATTCCGACACCGCACAGATTGATGTTGCGCCGTGGCGCACCGATTTTCCCGTCAGCCGTGCCGATGTGCTTCACGCAGCCGAAACAAAACAATTATTGCCGATCAAGTCATCCAGACACAGCGCGCATTTTCAGATCGATCCCTGTGACGTTCCGTTGGATGAACTGGGACAATCCTACTGCGCCTTCAACGGGCCGATTTATGGATCAGGCGATCGAATTTTGCCAGCCGTCTGGCAGGGAGAACAGCGATGAGCACCGCACAGATATACGAACTTCCAGTGATTGCGCAGGGTATGAAAGCAGGCCTGCCTTCACCGCAGGACAAAACAATCAGCGCCAATGTCGTTGACAGCATCGGCCATACGCCGATGATCCGGTTGAGCCGTTATCTGGACCTGCCGAATATCGACCTCATTGCCAAGCTGGAAGCGTCAAATCCGGGCGGCAGCGCCAAGGATCGTCCCGCCAGAAGGATGATCGAGGAAGGGCTCAAGGACGGATCGATCAACGCGCGGACGACGATCATTGAATCGTCCTCAGGCAATATGGGCATCGGACTTGCCCAGATATGCCGTTACCACGGCCTGCGGTTCATCTGTGTCGTGGATCCCAATGCACAGGCTCAGAATGTCGCCATTATCCGGGCGCTGGGCGCTGAAGTGCGCCTGGTGACAAAGCCATTGGAAGGCGACTTTCTGGCCGCCCGCCTTGCTCTGGTGAAAGAACTGCTTGATGGCATCGAAAACAGCTTCTGGCCGAACCAATATGCCAATCTCAACAATCCACTGGCCCATGAATTTGGTACGATACAGGAAATCGACGACACTCTCGGCGGCGCTTTCGATTATCTGTTTGTTGCCACCAGCAGCACCGGCACGGCGCGCGGTTGCCGGGACTATCTGGCAAAACGCGGTCGCCATACGGCGGTTGTTGCCGTCGATGCTGCAGGCAGCATCCTGTTCAATGGCAACGCCGGTCCCCGCAAGATTTCAGGCATGGGCGCCGGAACCCTTCCCGATCTGGCGCGCGACCAGCAATTTGATGACGTGGTCCGGGTCAGTGATATCCGTTGTGTTGCCGGGTGTCGCCGCGCCGCAGCCCGCGAAGCATTGCTTGTCGGCGGATCCGGCGGCGGCGTTCTCGAGGCCGTGCGCCAGATGCAATCGGAACTGGTGGGAAAGACGGTCGCAGTGATCCTGCACGATTCGGGTGTGCGTTATCTGGAAACCGTTTTCAACGATGCCTGGGTCGAAAAGGAACTGGGCTGCAGCGCTGACGATCTGCACACGATGGCAAACAGTCGTTTCTGATGGCAGGCACCAATGAGATAATCCGCAATGGCGAAGTGAGACGCATCGCCATTGTCGGCTGCGGCCCGAGGGGCATGTATGCATTGGACAGTCTTTGCCAGCTGGCAGGGAAAATGCCAGCCGAATGCCGCTTCGACGTCACTGTGTATGAACCGGCTGAACATCCCGGTGCAGGCGCTATCTACAACCATGACCAGCCCGACTATCTGCGGATGAATTTTGCCTCCCGACACATTGATGCGTGGAACCGCGGATGGGTTGCGGATTCACCACAACATCCATCTTTTCTGACCTGGATGCAGCAGCAATATGCAGGTCAGCCAGACCCCGACGGGTTTGTCTCGCGCAATCGTGTGGGTCGTTATCTCAGCGCTTGCTTCAACCGTATTGTCCAGACCTGCCCCGCAAACGTCGATATTCGCCTGCGCCGGGCACGCGTTGAGCACATCGAGCATCAACCGCACGGATGGCAGGTGCGCAGCACGCAGGAAACGCGCCACTTCGCACAGGTGCTGATCACCACCGGACATCAGGACTGGCAGAGGCGCAGCCCTGGCTCGCACGACGACAGTCAACGGCGCTTCATCGCTTCGATCTTTCCCGTTGAGGAAAAGCTGAGCACAAAGCAGGTGCCACCGAACCAGGTTGCAGGCATCAAAGGCTTTGCATTGACCTTTATCGATGCATCTCTGGCGCTGACACTGGGCCGCGATGGCCGGTTCATCGAAACGGCCGATGGTTACGCCTACAGGGCTTCGGGCAAGGAACCGGCAAGGCTCGTGCCCTTGTCACGGACCGGACGTCCGCTGCTTTGCAAACCGGACCATGGCAAATTTGTTGGGCCGGCGGTGGAGACCATCTGGCGCGACGCCTCTGCCGCCTTGAATGGGCTTTCAAAGCAAAGTGGTGCCATCTGCTTTGAAAGCCAGATCTGGCCCATCATTCTTCGCGCTGCGGAGTCGGCGGTAAACCTCGAAGATGGCGCCGCAGGCCGATGGTTTACTCAATGGTGCGACGGCCATTTTGACGGCAAGCGTGCCCTGCAGGCGATGCGTTCATCCTTTCAGGTCGCGACAGGCCGGCAGCCGCCCAATCTGGTCTGGGCCATGGGAGAGGCCTGGAGGAAGATCTATCCAGCCCTGGTGAACTGTGTCAGCCATGGGGGATTGAATGCGCAAAGCCATAAATGTTTCAAAGACATAGCCCGGGAGATGGAGCGCATATCCTTCGGGCCACCGGCCATCAACATGGGCTATATGCTGGCTTTGGCCGATGCAGGCATTCTGGATCTGAGCCGATGCGATCATTTTGCCGACAAGAGCGCCAGCCAATGGCCAGGAGATATCGATGTCGCCATTGACGCCACAATCCCGGCTCCCACCGTTTTCGACCCCCAGGGTCCGATCGGCGGTCTGGAAAAAGCCGGATTTTTGAATTGCGGGCACAACGGAGAAATTGTCATCAATCGCAACGGACAAGCCCTGAGTGAAGGAAGGGCCGTCCCCGGACTGTCTGTCATCGGAAGGGTCACGGAGGGCTGTGTTCTGGGCAATGATACGTTGAGCCGCACCCTTCACGACCATACCCGCCATTGGGCCGAAACGATTGTCGGCTCGCCACCTTTGTCTGCGCCGCTTGAGTGCGCGCGAGAACTGGAGATGCATGCATGAGCCGCCATGAACCCTTCGACCCGACCTGTAGCGGTGTGCAGCCGCTGACACCACGGCTCGAGCCCTGGATGCGCGGATTGCTGACCGGCTCCCGGCTGGAAACGCTGACGAAACAGTATGGTTCGCCACTGAACATCCAGTCGAGCGCGCCCTTCAAGCGCAACCTGTCGAATTTGAACCAGGTCGGGCAAGAACGCGGCCTGAAATTCAAGCCCTTCTTTGCACGCAAAGCCAACAAATGCCTTCATTACATCGATGCGGCGCATGCGCTTGGCTGCGGCATCGACACGGCAAGTCTGGCGGAAGTGGAGCAGGTTTTGCACCGCGGGGTGCCCGGATCAGACATTGTCTGTACGGCAGCGGTCAAGACCCGGGACCTGCTGCAATTGTGCGTGGACAATGGCGTCACCATCATTATCGACAATGCGGATGAACTTGACCTGCTGGGCGTGATTGCTGCTGATGCCGGACGCCGGGCACAGATCGGTTTGCGCCTGTGTGGTTTCGAGCACGAAGGACACATCCTGCACTCACGGTTTGGTTTTCCTCTGTGCGATCTGCATGCGCTTGTCGCACGCTGCGAGGCACAGGCGGAAAGCTTCGATCTGATCGGCCTGCACTTCCACCTGAACGGCTATGATGCCAACCATCGCGTTGCGGCGTTGCGACAGGTCATTCCCGTGGCAACGAAATTGAAAGAAAGCGGCAGGCCGTCGTTTTTCATCGACATTGGCGGCGGTATTCCCATGCGCTACCTGGAACAGTCGGCGCAATGGGACGCCTGGTGTCAGGCGCATGGTGAGGCACTGCTGGGTGATCGTGAACCCATCACACGGGACAATCACGGCATAGGTCGGCTGGTGCATGAGGGTCAAATACTGGGCAGGGTTGATGCCTATCCACCCAATCACCCCTGCGTCCAGCAGGATTGGCTGGCATCCATCCTGGATGCGCCCAGTCTGGGCGCTGGCAAGGACGATACGACCATCGCCCAAGTATTGGTGGCTGCGGATCTGGAGCTGCGGTGTGAACCCGGCCGCTCGGTGCTGGACGGCTGTGGCATGACGGTGGCTGCAGTGCAGTTTCGCAAACGCGACAGCCAGGGCAATCTTGTTGTTGGCGTCACCATGAACAGCACCCAATGCCGCACAGGCTTCAAGGAATTCATGCTCGACCCCCTGCTGGTGCCGAAAGCCGAGGATCGCCAACCAACGGATGCCGCCGAAGGCTATCTGGCGGGCACCTATTGCACCGAATCGGAATGGCTCAGCCTGCGCAAAATGCGTTTTCCGATGGGTGTCAGCGTGGGCGATCTGGTGGTCTTTGCCAATACGGCCGGTTATCTCATGCATTTCAGGGAAAGTCGTTCGCACCAGTTCGATCTGGCAAAAAACATCTTCCTGTCGGACGAAACGGGTCCGGATTCATTTGTGCTGGATGAGATTGACGGATAAGGCTGTGCGACTTTGCTCGCCTGATGATGCAGTGCACATTATCTCAACCCATAGTAAATTCTGCACATTTAAACGACAAACCTTCATCATTCAGCAGAAGGTGTATTTCCCATTGTATCCAAGCCGGACGCGCCGGAGCGAGATAATCGTCAACTCAAATTTCAAGGAATAAAAAATGAACCGCAATATGCTCTATATCGTCATTGCCATCCTCGTCGTCGTTGTCGCTGTTCTGGGCTACAATTATTATCAGGAAAGCCAGCAGACCACCGGCGTCGAAATCAATATGGGCAAGGACGGCATTTCCATCGAGAAGAAGTAAAGACGCCAAGATCCGGTGTTGCGCCAACTGCGCGCAACCCGGTCGTGGCTTGGATCAGCCAACGATTGTTGACGGTTGACCGGTCTCCATTGAGAAACAATCACAAGGCGTGATCGACGCGAGCTACGTCAATTGTAGCGGCGTCGCTCCAGCTCCAGAACCGGATCGGCGTCAATCTGAGCGATTGGTACACGTTTGTCTGACGTGAGATCACCGGACAATTGCAGTCCGAGATAGCGCCCGCAGCAGACCCTCAGAAAACTGGTGAAGTTGCCCAGATCGTGTCCGGCATCTATCGATTCGCAATGCAACTTGGTGATCAGTTGAACCAGATTCATGCGATCCCGGGCGGCGATTTCTTCAAGGATCGACCAGAAGAAATTCTCCAGTCGGACGCTGGTCACCATGCCTTCGATGCGCAGCGACTTGGTCGCACTCACCCAAAGCGCAGGATCGGCATCAATGAATAATTTGCACATGTCTTTTCACCGTAAATCTGTGCCGGTCAGGCGAGCCGGCTTTTCACATCCTCAGCGAAGCCTTCATAGGTCCTGAGCGCGGTGACCTTGACATGGACATGTTGCCCCATGGTCTTCATGATCGGCAGATCGAGCAGAATCTGATCCAGCATTTCCATCGATTCGACCTTGACGATGACGATCACGCGACGTTCGCCGACGGCTTTCCACAGATCCACCACGACGCCGGATTGCTTGGCGCCAAGAGCAACATTGGCTTCCTCTGCCCAGATGGTGAAAAGGTCATTCTGCGTCATTTGCGCGGAATATTCCACGGAAAAATCCAGATGAAACAACATGCAATATCCTCCAATTGTGGTTGTTGGCCCACCCGGTCAGGTAAGCCGAAATTCTTTGCGAGCGCAGTCGCGCTCAGCCGTAACGACCGCCCGCCTGCAATACCTCGATCTGATAGCCGTCCGGATCTGCGATGAAAAAGAACTTTGCCAGCAGATTGCCATCCGGCTTGAATTCAACGATGTCGCGGGGCGCATAGCCCGCAGCGCCACAAGCGGCATGCGCGGCCTCCAGATCATCGACGGCAAAGGCCAGGTGCCCGTAGCCATCCCCCAGATCATAGGGCTCTTCGCGCCCCTTGTTGACCGTCAATTCCAGCTCGAAGGTGGCGCCCGATCCAACGAGATAGACCAGCGTGAAATTCTCGAAATCCAGGCGATCCTTGACCGTCATGCCAAAGGCTGCACTGTAGAATGCAATTGATTTTTCCTCGTCGAGGACCCGGATCATTGAATGAATTGGTTTTGCCATGACACACCTGCGTGCTGCAGGTCCTCCTCCCAGCTGTTTGCGACACCGGTAAAGACTTATCATCATTTTCGTGAAACAGGGTATTATACGGTTACTACACAGGCTGTTTTGACGGCGGAGAAATGTCCGTCAGGCCGTTGACCGTGATGAAGGCGCGCCATTGCCAAAGCAACCAGGGAAATCAGATATTTCTGTTGGAAGCAGCGAAACGGTGTGTTGCTATTTTAGGGGGTATCCATGAGCAAGGGTCTGCAACCAACTTTCCTCGAACCCGGTCAGGGGCGCACCTACGACATGGGTCGCATCAAGGCGATTTTCAAAGCCGACAACAGCGAAACAGACAATCAATATTCGATTTCCGAATGGTGGATGGAGCCGAATACGAAGGGTGTCGGCGCCCATTCGCATGAGAAGGAAAACGAGATCTTTGTTGTCCTGGAAGGCACCATGCGTTTCCTCGTCGGTGATACATGGCGTGATGCAAAAAAAGGCAGTTTCATCTATGTGCCGGCTGGCACAGTGCACGATTTCGAAAACCACAGCCAGGAACGGGCCGGCATTCTGGGAATCTTCGCGCCCGGCTCCTTCGATTCAAACATGCCGATGATCGTCAAATGGTTTCAGGAGCACCCGCCGCAAGATGCGGTTTCAGAGAACTGAGACGCCAGGAGGCGGTGTTGCGCCCCTTGCGCGGACCCCGGATGCGGCGGTGCAAGATCAAACAATCTGGAGCGCTCATGCCCAGCAAGCGCCACCCTTCACCTTCACCCGGTGAGGGCTTTCGGGATGGGGCACAGGCACCCTATCGGCTTGTCCTGGCCTGTTCAAATCCAGATCATTCCATCGAACATCCACACTTACCGGTTGCACCATCAGGTTGAATCTGCAAACTATTCTGGATATTTTGCTTCTATGAAATAGACAAATCTGATTTCGATCATTCCGGGATTTGATGAATGCATTTTTGTAAAAATAATATTGTCTTGCGCCTTTGCGGCATTGAGCCGGTTCAATTTGTCGTTCGGGTCCTGTTTCTAATGCTTTTGCTGGCAACCAGCACCAGTACTGTCACCTCACCCGCACGCGCCAATGCAGGCATTGCCAAGGCGCCTGCACCGTCTTGGGTAACGGATCTGGATATCCCTGAGCCTTTACCCGAACGCATCGATCAGGTGATCAACGGCGCTTACTATTTGCTCTTATCGAGACAGATACGGTTTCAAAATCAGCAAAGAACGGCCTATCGGCGCATCGCGGTAAAAGTGACCAACCGTGAAGGACTGGAAGAGGCCGGTCACATTTCTATCGAATTTCGGCCCGAGCGCGACAATATCACAATCCATGGCATTCGCATCTACAGGGATGGTGGTGTGACAGATATTCTGGACGACACTGATTTTCATACGTTTCGCCGGGAGAAAGATCTTGATAGTGGCATACTTGACGGAAACTGGACCGCTTTTGCCAATCTCTATTCGGTCCGCATTGGTGACATAGTCGAATATTCTTACAGCAGAACGTTTCAGACAATCCTGATGCAAGACGAATTTTTCGGTCGGTTTCCGACAAATTTCGGCTCGCCAGTGGGGGTCCTTGAAACGCGTATCATGGTTCCGAAGAATATGGAGCTGGCTATAAGGCAGCCAGAGAATCCGGTTCAGATCATCACAAAGGATTTGCCGGGCGAACGCATTTACAGCTGGGTACAAACAGACCCCGAACCCATCCGCTATGAAGACCATGTACCCTCCTGGCACGATCCCCAGGACGTTGTCGGCGTTAGTTCCGTGCAGAACTGGTCAGCCGTCGCGGCAGATTCACTCGACCATTACACCCCGGTTCAGACTTTGCCGCGCGCATTCCGCGAAAAACTGGATCAGATTGGAAACAGCACCTCTGGTTCGCGTTATCGCATCTCCAAGGTGCTTTCCCTTGTGCAAAACGAGATTCGTTATGTAGGCATCGAAATTGACCGTGGCGCCTTTATTCCCAGACCACCTGACGTTGTGCTGAAGCAGGGTTTTGGAGATTGCAAGGACAAGAGTTATTTGATGGTGGAGGCGCTGCGCCACCTGGGAATCAAGGCGGTGCCTGCCCTTGCGCATCTGAGCCGGGGGCAGACGCTCGCTGACATCCTGCCTTCGCCGTATGTTTTCAACCATGTCATCGTCAAGGCGCAAGCCGACGGACAGACCTTCTGGCTGGATCCGACCAGAACCCAACAATACAGTCCGGATCCGGTCAACTCGCAAGCCGATTATGGTTACGTCCTGCCGATCTCAAAAGATACGACAGAACTTGAGCGCATTGTCCCGGTCTTTCCCGACACACCAAATACGATTGTGGAGGAATCCATAACGATCAATGCCGAAGAAGGTCAGCCTTTGGTCAAACTGAAGGTCAAATCCCTGTACAAGGGCAGTGACGCTGATGAATTCAGGGTGAAGCTTGCTGGCAAGGGCTCCAGATATTACGCCGATGTCTATAAAAAATATTATGCCGGTCTCTATGAACAGATAGCGCCGGCCGCAGATATAGAAATAAGCGACGATATCGAAAACAATATCCTGCAAGTGCTTGAACAGTACGAAGTTCCAGGCACGGCAGATTACAAAGTCCTTCTGGAAAAGTTTTATCTGCAGGCCGACACGGTCCGTTCGATTTTGACAAAACCCGACAATGAAGAGCGCCAAAGGCCCTTCGTTCTGCCGTTTCCCATTCATCGTCAGCACAGGGTGTCGGTCGAAAACCTGTCAGGCACTTACAAACCACTTGATCCGATTGATATTGAAACCTCCTATCTGAACTTTGCGCTTCGCTCCTCCTTCGAAAAGAAAAAACTGATCGTTGGCTGGACATTGAAAACGAAACAGGAAGCAGTCAGCGCATCGGATTACAAGAACTATGGTGAAGTGTATGATTCACTTATCTCCGAAACAAGCTGGTGGTTTGACCTGACGCAAGAAGTTGAAGGCGAACAATAAGAGCATGTCTTGCTTTCATTGAACCACTCTGTTCGTGATCCAGTGCGTCGATCCGACAGGAAGGCGGTGTAGAGCGACGCTCTCGCATCGGTCGAGACGTCTGACACAACGGGTGACGCAGCAGGCGGCCACTGGTCGCGACCCGGAGGACAATATCATCGAAATCTACGCCGAGTATTAAGTCGATTGCTTGTCCTGTTTCTCCTGCCAGACCTTGGCAATCCTCGGCATACTGGTTTCAATCCAGTCGGCCAGAATGCGGACCTTCTCTGCAGCCTCCCGGCCCAAAGGGGTCAGACTGTATTCGACATGCGGCGGGACCACGTCGAAGGCATGGCGATGGACCATGCCGTCATCTTCCAGGGCTTGCAGGGTCTGTGCCAGCATGCGCTCGCTGACACCGCCCACCCTGCGTCGCAGCGCGCTGAAGCGATAGGTGCTGGTCTCCAGAGCAATCAGGATCAGCACGCCCCAGCGGCTGGTCATGTGTTTGAGAACCTCGCGGGAGGGGCATTGCACGGCCATGAGGTCGCCACGCGCCAGATGCATTGACAAGGGTTCGGGGGTCAGGCTTTTCGGATGCTCGGTCATTTTCTTTACACTTACCTTTTTGTGCGTACTTACTTTTAGTTCGCTTAAGCAATATGTGTCCTTTCATCAGATTAATCAATGAAAGGTTTTCAAATGACAATTGCAATTACAGGCGCCACAGGACAACTCGGTCGTCTCGTCATCGCGGGATTGGCCGCAAAAGGCAAAGCGGACAGTGCCGTGGCTCTGGCCCGTTCACCGGAAAAAGCAGCCGATCTCGGTGTTGCGGTGCGTACAGCCGATTATGACAAGCCGGAAACGCTTGCTCCGGCACTGGCCGGTATCGACACGCTGCTTTTGATCTCCGGCAGCGAGATCGGCAAACGCACGCCACAGCACCAGGCGGTGATTGAGGCGGCAAAGGCCGCCGGGGTGACCCATATTGTCTACACCAGCCTGCTCAAGGCGGATGTTTCGCCGCTCAGCCTGGCAGAAGAGCACCGCCAGACCGAAGCCCTCATAAAGGCGTCGGGGCTGGCCTATACAGTGTTGCGCAACGGCTGGTACACGGAAAATTACACCGGTTCGATCCCCGGCGCGCTGCAGGCTGGCGCCTTCGTCGGTTCGGCAGGCGACGGGCGCATTGCCTCGGCCACACGCGCCGATTATGCCGAAGCTGCCGTCGCTGTGCTGACCGGGACAGGCCACGCGGGCAAGACCTACGAGCTGGCGGGAGATACGGCCTATACATTGACGGACCTGGCTGCCGAAATCAGCAAGCAGACCGGCAAGACCATCCCCTTCCAGAGCCTGCCTGCGGAAGAATACGCCAAAATCCTGGTGTCTGTTGGATTGCCCGAGGGTTTCGCCGCAGCATTGGCCAGTTTCGATGCCGACGCAGCGAAGGGCGCGCTGTTCCATGACAGCAAGGATCTGTCGACGCTGATTGGACATCCGACGACACCCCTGTCTGAGGCTGTTGCCGCAGTGCTTGCCTAAAACAATGCCAAAATGTGCTGCGGACCATCGTTGGCCCGCAGCACGATCTGATTGATTCCGGACAAATGAACAGACACAAATGGCGCAACACGTGCCGGAGATGGCACACCGGACAGTGAGAAATGATAGCTGCATCATACGTCAAACGTTAATCGTCAGAGAGCCTCCCCGGTGACCACAGCGCCTGCAGACCAGCAGCGGCGGAATCTTTTGATCATTGATGAAAACATGATCCGGCCCAAAGCGCGCGATCAAGGCTGCCAGATCCAATTTGCGGGCACCACCGCAATTGCGGCCCTGGCAATGGGCGGTCAACTGCCAGGATTCGCGCTGCAGATCGGCAAGGGTGGTGATCGTCGTCAATGGCGAACCTCGTGATCGAGTTGTTGATTCGCCGCACAGGAGAACAATAGCTGACAGCAGCGTTTGAGGGATAGGGATAAAGAATGCCTGGCCGATGTATTTCCAGCGCAATGGAACACGGTCGCCTTCCAAAAGCGCGCGCACCGGAAGTTTGACATTCAAGCAGCCGGGTTCTCGCTTAGCAGTTTGCAATATCCGCTTGACCACGTCGGCCGATGAAGCTCTCACTGATGGCAAATGCCCGATTGCCGGCTTCCCCGCAATGCAGGTGCTTTGAGCGCCAAGGCTTCGCGTCCGCTTTGCAAGGCAAAGCTGGATAGACCATCAACCGGCGCTTCCGTTACAGGCGCCCGGACTCTGCCGCCAGATTGGATGAAGCCTGCGCCGGGATGGGCGTTGGATGACGAAGCGCATGGACACGGGCAACCAAGTTGTTCGCAGTTGGTCTCCATGATATCGAACACGCTGATTGTCGACGAAAACCGCTTCTACCGTCAGAAGTATGGACCGCATTTCGTTTGAATTCCGCAGAAGTAAAGGACATTGAAATGTTGCGTTGGGCCATACTTGGAACCGGATTTATCTCCAATACAGTCGCTGAAGCCATCAACCAAAGCGAGGGTTCCCGTGTTGAAATGGTTGTTGGACGCAATCGCGAAACGCTTACGAAATTCCAGCAGGCCCACAATATTCCACGCCAATCACTTGGTTATGAAGCCGTCTTCACGGATTCGAATATCGATGTGATCTATGTCGGCACGCCCAATCATGTTCATCACGAATTGACCATCAGGGCCGCCGAGAACGGCAAGGCCGTTCTTTCCGAGAAATCGTTGACGACAAACATGAAGGACGCGCATCTTTTGATAGACAGCGTGTCGAAAAACCAGACTTTCTTCGCAGAAGGCCTGATGTATCTGGCCCACCCTCTCTACAGGCATCTGGCTGAAATTCTCACCGATGGACGGCTGGGAAAATTGCGCGCCGTGAACGGCTATTATGCAGCAAACATCTGGGAGGTGGTCAATCCGGCTGGTTTGGGCACCCTCTACAATCTCGGCTGCTATCCCGTTTCCCTGTTGCAATATGTCGTTCAATCCATGTGTGGGGAGGATGCATTTTCCAAGAGAAAACTCTCAGGGTTCGGCAACCTGAATGCTGACAACAACGTCGATCATGCGACCGTGAGCGTGTGTTTTGAAAATGGTGTCCTGGCCAATCTTCAGTCGACCGACGACTATGGAATGGCTTTCGGATTCTCGATTGCAGGCGACAATGGAATCTTGCGTTTCAAAACCAATCCCTGGCACGCCGGACACCATAATCACCTGGAATGGTGCCCCTATGGTGGTGAGATCGAAGACATCATCATCCAAGACGCATACGATGATTTTTATCATCAGACCAAAATGGTTGAGACTGCTTTGGCAAAGGGCGAAATACAGGCCCCCAGACCTTCTCCCAGATGGCAAGATTCATTGGAAATCATGGCATTCCTGACGGATTGGGAGGCCTCCTGCAGAGCGTGACGAACGCCCGTTGCCAGGGATCGTGCAATTTGTGCGTTCTCTGCGCGCAATCAAGGACACCAGATTCGGTTTGCTGACGCTGCCGCAATTGCCGACCTTGTTATAGGCGGTCAACTGCCTGGCTTTGCGTTGCAGGTCAGCAAGCGTGGTCACTGTCATCAATGGTCGTGGCGGCCTGTCGCCTTTTTCAGGCTCGCTGCACATTCCTTTGACACCTAATCAGCGAAGAGTTCCTGCAGCATCGGGCAGTCCTTTTGACCCTTGTGGCAGGATGCAACCAACGCCTGGAGTGCGCCTTCCATGCGTTTGAGGTCAGCAATCTTGTTGCGCACCAATTCAAGATTATTGGCACCGATTGCGCCGACGTCCTCGCAGGATTCATCCTGGGATCGGGAGAGTTTGAGCAATGCCTTGATGTCTGCAATGGAAAAACCCAACGTCCTGCACCGCTTCACAAAACGAAGCCGCAAGATCGTGTCAGCATCATAGACCCGTCTACCCGCCGCAGTCCTGCCTGGCTTCGGCGTGATGCCTTCGCGCTCATAATAGCGAATGGTTTCGATGGAAACGCCGCTGCGTTCGGAGGCCTTGCCAATTGGCCAATTCATGATGCGCTTGCTCCTGTAGTCACTACAGGTTTTATAATGGGCGCAGCAGAACAACGCCAGCCACTTGAGGGCCCGTCCATGAACAACAATAAAATGCTTGCAACAGGCCTTATCGGCACAGTGATCGCCGCCCTGTGCTGTTTCACGCCCCTTCTGGTTATTGCGCTCGGCGCGGTCGGCCTGTCTGCGATCCTTGGATATCTCGACTACATCCTGCTGCCTGCCCTCGGTATCTTCATTCTCATGACGATTTTTGCGCTTTACAGGAGGCAGAGAACATGACCGTTCTTCAATCAACGATCACGTGCCCCCATTGCGGACATGCCAAAACAGAAACAATGCCAACCGATGCCTGTCAGTGGTTCTATGACTGTGAAGGTTGCGGGATCTTGCTGAAACCGAAAAAGGGCGATTGTTGCGTCTATTGCTCCTACGGAACGCTCGCCTGTCCGCCGATACAGGAAGGCAATGCCTGTTGCGGCTGAATGATCTTCAGATCGACTTCTGATTGACCCGCTTTGACAATTCCTGCGCGCTTTCCACCCGCTCGGAATAGCGGTCCACCAGATAGCGGGAACGTCCGCGCGTCAGAACGGTGAATTTCATCAGTTCCTCCATGACATCCACCATGCGGTTGTAAAAGGGTGACGGTTTCATGCGGCCATTTTCATCAAATTCCAGGAATGCCTTGGGGACCGACGATTGGTTGGGGATGGCAATCATGCGCATCCAACGGCCCAATATCCGCATCTGATTGACGGTGTTGAAACTCTGCGAACCGCCGCACACCTGCATAAGGGCCAGGGTGCGCCCCTGTGTCGGCCGCACGCCGCCGATGGGGGCAAGCGGCAACCAGTCAATCTGTGTCTTCATGATGCCCGTCATGGCGCCATGGCGCTCAGGCGAGCACCATACGTGCGCCTCGGACCAAAGGGAAAGGTCTCGAAGCTCCTGGACCTTTTCGTGGGTATCGGCTGCATCATCAACCAGTGGCAGACCTGCCGGATTGAAGATTTTCACCTCTGCACCGAACTGGCGCAAGACCCGCGCGGCCTCCTCACTCATCAATCTTGAATAGGAGCGTTCCCGCAAGGAACCATAGAGCATCAGGATCCGTGGCGGATGATAGGTTTCACCTGGCAGTGAAAGGCTCTCAATGTCGATGGGCCTGATCTGATCAGGATTGATATTGGGGAAATCTTCGTTCATGGGGCTGTAATCACATCCCCGTCTTCCTTGGTGAAAGTGCTGCCGGAAACAACATCCGGCAGCAATGCAAACACCGCTTCGGATGGACGGCAGAGCGCCACGCCCTTGCGGGTGCAGACAATCGGTCTGTTGACCAGGACGGGATGTTCCAACATGGCATCCAGAATGGTTTCATCCGAAACGGAGGGGTCGGTCAGTCCCAATTCCTCGGCAGGTGATTTGCTGGTGCGCAAAGCCTGCCGTGGGGTCAAACCTGCGACCGCAAACAATGATTGCAATTGCCCGCGCGTCCAGCCCGTCTTGAGATATTCCACGACAATAGGCTCTTCGGCAAACCCTCGAATAATCTCCAGAACATTGCGCGACGTGCCGCATTGGGGATTGTGATAGATAACGATCGACATTGAGAACCTTCCGTTCAATTTCTGGATAGTGTTGTTGGCGAGGCCGCCTTTGCGACGTGCAATCTGATGCCGTGTTTGATTGTTCCGTCTCGGTCAATTGCCCAGGTCTTTATCACCCCGGAAAATGTGCCCGGGTTCGATTGGCAAAGGCGACGAGTGAGAGCATCACCGGCACTTCGACCAGAACGCCCACCACCGTGGCAAGCGCTGCGCCGGAGTTGAGGCCAAAGAGCCCGATTGCCACGGCAACAGCCAATTCGAAGAAATTGGATGTTCCGATCATCGCGCAGGGCGCCGCAATGCGAAACGGAACCTTCATGACCCATGCAGCGGCATAGGCGATTGCAAAAATTCCGTAGGACTGCAGGAGCAACGGCAGGGCGATCAGGGCAATGAGCACAGGTTGCGCCAGAATGACGCTGCCCTGGAAACCGAAAAGCAAAACCACGGTTGCCAGCAGGCCGATGATCGAGAACGGTTTCAGCCTGGCGGTGAAGTCTGACACCGCATCATCAGACCGCCTGCCGCTCATCAGAGCCTTGCGCGTCAGTGCCCCTGCGACAAGCGGAACCACCACGTAGAGGACGACACTCAGCACCAGCGTATCCCAGGGCACCGGAATGTCGGTGACCCCCAGAAGCAAGGCCACAATCGGGGCGTAGGCAAAGATCATGATCAGATCATTCACACTGACCTGAACCAATGTATAATTTGCGTCGCCGCGTGTCAGTTGCGACCACACGAAGACCATGGCCGTGCACGGCGCCGCACCCAGCAGAATCAAACCGGCGATATAGGAATCGGCCTCCGCAGGATCGATCATGTCGACAAAAAGATATTTGAAAAACAACACGCCGAGCGCCGCCATGGTGAACGGCTTTATCAGCCAGTTGACGACGAGGGTAATCATCAGCCCCTTGGGCTGGTCTGTCACATGGCGAATGCTGCCGAAATCAACCGACACCATCATCGGATAAACCATTGCCCAGATCAGGACGGCAACCACCAGATTGACATGGGCGTATTCGAGGGACGCAAGCACCTGAAATAAATCAGGCAGCACTTGACCAAGCAGAACACCAAGCGCAATGGCCAGGGCGACCCAGAGCGAGAGCCATTTTTCAAAGATGCCGATGCCCGATGGCGCGGCCTGGCCGCCTGGAATTTCCTGTTCAATGCTCATTGTATGACCCCATCTCCTTGTCGATAAAACACCCTTCACCCACGCGGTTCATCAGCACCTCCGCCAAAATGCGACGCGCGGAATTGGCCGCACGGGAAACAGGACAGTGCAAAGGGGATTACGCATGGCGTTCTCCTCAGCAGGCACAGGCAAGTTCATCAATAATGGGCTGGCAAAGCTCGGGGCGACCGCCACAACAGTCTTCCATCAGGAACACCAGAAGTCCGCGCACCGCGTCAAAATCGGCAAAGTAGCGGATTGTTCTGCCCTGTCGCTCATTGCGCACCAGCCCTGCATTGAGAAGCACCGACAGATTGGCCGACATGGTGTTTTGCCGGACATCAAGCTGCTCGCCCAACTCGCCCGCCAAAAGCCCATCAGCGCCTGCCTTGATCAACAGGCGAAAAACATCCAGTCGCGTTTGCTGGCTCAGGGCAGAGAACGAAGAGAGTGCTGTTTTTATTTCCATGAATCATGATTATTGGATATATTTGGAATGGTCAACACCCTTTTCATAGGCAAGACCATCACTTTGTGCTTCGCCATGCGCCGCAACGCGCAAACCCTGTTAAAATACGGCTCCCAAAACCGTCCGTTGGATTGCGGTCATTTCTGGCGCATCCAGCGCTTCCGTAAAAGTGTGAAACGGGTTTCCGACAAGACAGCACACCAAACACATGAGACGGACAAATGGTTCAATTTTTCGATAATATATTTAATAACAATAGGTTGCTAAAACAGCAGCGACGCCTGGGGGTGGGAAAAACAGACAAATTTTTGCGGCAGCCAAGTCTTTAAAAAGACATTGCTCCGAAAAATGTTGCAACAGAAATAACTATGGAGATTGTCTCACACGTTTTCTCGAGACAATATCTTCTGTGTCGGGGACATTTATTCACGCAGCAAAAAGCCCGATACCTGCGACTGCTCTGCTCCCCGAAAATTGGAGGGAACTCGGGTCTCAAGTCAGGGATTGTCAAATACTCACCCCTCGTCAAAGCGCGGGGCTTCAACGGGTCCCTCCTATCAATAGTATTCGCTCTTTTGAATTCTGCTTAAACTGGAAAATTTCCAGACAATTGCTGGCATGCGGGTACACCTGCAATCACGCCTCGACAGAACGCCCGAGTCCCCACGACCACCCCCCTACCAAAGCGCCACCTCAATATTGCCGCCGTCAACCGTCAGCACGCCCACTGTCGTGCATTCCGCCATCACCATTGCGAGGAAGGCGGCTGCGACGTGGTCGGCGGTGACTTCCTGTTTGAGCAGGTTGCCGGACACATAGTCGGTCTCGCTGATGCTGCGGGAATTTGACCGGCAATCATCATGCTCCTCCCATGGCTCAGTGCGTGAAAGATCGGCAATTATGGATTGAATGCAAGCCTTAGGCAACATCGGAAGCGATGATCGGCAAAAATTTGTAAAATTCCTCGTAAGTGCTTATAATAAATATTAAATCATTAAATTCCAGATCGGCAAAAAGATGGAAGAAGTTCCCACTCGTATCGAACCCTGCTTTTTCGAAGAAAGCATCCCCTCCACTTTGTCGGACCTGGTTGTGGAAATTCAGGTGCAAGCTGCGGCATTAGGTCAGGGCCTCCATAACGAGTCAGCTCTTGAGTTGTCAGACCTCGTGCGGGTCATGAACTGCTACTACTCGAATTTAATCGAAGGTCACAACACTCGACCTAAGGACATCGAGAATGCGCTTGCCGGTGCAGAAGTGGAAGAGGCCACCCGCCCGCTCGCACTAGAAGCAAAGGCGCACGTGATCGTACAAAGAGAGATTGACCAAATGTATTTCGAGGGAAGGTTGCCATTGGCTACCTCCGCAGACTTCATTTCGTGGGTACATCGAAGATTCTATGAGGAGATGCCAGACGAATTCAAATTCGTTGAGCGCCCCGATGATACGCAAATTCCGATTGTTCCAGGCGCATTCAGGACAGAGGGTGACGACGATGTCGTAGTCGGTAGGCACCAACCGCCTTCTTCTTCACGCGTCACCGCCTTCATGGAACATTTCTCCAAACGATACAAACAAGCTCGTGTAGGCGCGACGAACCGGGTGATCGCGATTGCGGCGGCCCATCACAGGCTGAATTTCATCCATCCTTTCCCGGATGGAAACGGAAGGGTCAGCCGACTTATGTCGCATGCCATGGCACTCGATGCCGGCATTGGCGGAAAAGGGCTTTGGTCTATATCGCGGGGACTAGCCCGTGGCTTGCACGAGAAGACTGAATATAAAAGGATGATGGATTATGCGGACCATTCGAGGATGGGAGACCGTGACGGGAGGGGCAATCCTTCTTTGAAAGCGCTGGAGGCCTATTGCGAATGGTTTCTCTCCGTGACGCTTGATCAGATCAAGTTCTCTTCTGCTGTAGTTTCCTTCGATAGGCTTGAGAGTCGCTACAGAAACTTGATAAGTTCAGTGACTGATGACAAGCGTGCTCCAGACGTGATTTCCGCAGTTTTGCGACATGGATCGATGGAAAGAGGCGAGATCAATCTCGTTACAAAGACATCCGAAAGGACGGCTCGGAACACCCTCTCCGAACTTGTACATGCTGGCTTTCTAAAGTCGAGTTCACCAAAGACGCCCGTACGCATTGCCTTTCCACTTGATTATAGAGAAAGGCTCTTCCCAAATCTTTTCACGGATTGGGAGTTCGATGTGCCCAAACCAAGACCTCTCTCCAATCGATAAAATTGCTTGATTTTCAAGCTTACGATGTTCTCCGTAATGTGATCTGCCTTTGTGGCATTTGCCAAATAATTCCGCAGATTTCTCCTATTTCTGGCGCATGCGCCATTCGGCAACGACATCATTCATGGTTTTTTCATTGCCGTCTTTGATCCACTGCATGAAATCGCGGGTAAAATGAAAGCCCTCCCCGCAGTGCCTGATCATGAATCTGCGAACATTCTGGGTGTTTTTATAATATTGATCCACGGGAGTCGTGGGCAATATCGTGTCGCTGTGCCAGTCAAATCGAGCCATCCGCCTGCCTTTTGTCTTATGAATTCATTTGGCATTGCTCAAATGGTCGACGACCAAAGACCTTTTTGCAAAACAGCCAAATGACAATCAGATAGCGCCGACCTTTCCGGTCGATCAAAATCCCAACATGCCTTACCGGTCAAACCGGTTTTTGCCCTGCGATCGGTCTATTTCAAAAACCTCGCCAAAGACGCAAGCAAAGGCACCGGAGACAGTCTCGGTGTGGCCTTGCACATGGCACGTGCAATCTCCTCAAAAGACCCGCTTGTATCCCGATTCGTATCACAAATTTTGGAAGAGGGGGTCTTAATCGAATCCGGGGGCACCCTCTAAACATTGTCTATGAT